>JACCDV010849994.1_pt1 | contig 59428 bp, 61 predicted proteins | sample 7446131 | NCBI WGS metagenome assembly JACCDV01 (sample SAMN15323448, study PRJNA562643) | freshwater metagenome | isolation source: river surface water | place: USA:Blue River Watershed | collected 2017-08-17
AACAGCGATCGCCCTCAAGCGAATCATGTACGAGTATTAGTATTGGTGCCGACCCGTGAATTAGCCGCGCAAGTAGCGGAAAGTGTTACTGTTTATGGTAAAAACTTACCATTACGTACCACCGTGGTATTTGGTGGGGTATCGATCAACCCGCAAATGTTAAAGTTGCGCAAAGGGGCTGATATTTTAGTGGCGACTCCGGGGCGATTATTAGATCTCTATAATCAAAATGCCGTGAGATTTAAGCAATTAGAAATTTTAGTGTTAGATGAAGCCGATCGTATGTTGGATATGGGCTTTATTCATGATATCCGTAAAATATTGGCGCTTTTACCGAAGCAACGCCAGAATTTAATGTTTTCCGCGACATTTTCTAATGAGATTCGTGAGCTGGCTAAAGGGATCGTCAATAATCCAGTAGAAATTTCAGTAACCCCAGCGAATACGACCGCGACCACCGTCAAACAATGGATTTGTCCTGTCGATAAAAAACGAAAACCGGCTTTATTGGCTCATTTAATTCGCGAGCATAATTGGCATCAAGTGTTAGTGTTTACCAAAACCAAACATGGTGCGAATCGGTTAACCGAATATTTAGAAGGGGTAGGATTTAAATCGAGCGCTATTCATGGTAATAAGAGCCAAGGTGCACGCACGAAAGCGTTAGCCGATTTCAAAAAAGGTGCGATTCAAGTATTAGTGGCGACCGATATTGCTGCACGCGGTTTAGATATCGATTTACTTCCACAAGTAATCAATTTTGAGTTGCCAAATGTTCCGGAAGATTATGTCCATCGTATTGGTCGTACCGGTCGTGCAGGTGCTACTGGACAAGCGATTTCTTTAGTCAGCGCAGATGAAGCAAATTTATTATTTGATATCGAGCGTTTGATCAAAGCGCCATTAACCCGCCAAATAGTAGACGGCTTTGAGCCGGATCATGCTTTACCAGAAGTGGGCAGAAGACATCATCAAGCTGCTCCACAAGCAAGACGACCACAACATACGAATGCGCCACGCCGCGATTCTTCGCGCAATAATCAACAGCGTCGTGATCAACCATCAAGAGATGGCGAACAACGTCGAGATGGACAGCGCCCAAAAATTAGTTCTCGTCAACGTCCACGTAGCCCAGGTAAACGTTAATTGAATGTCAGGTGGATAGCGTTGCTGACGGGCAGACACATAGGTCTGCCCCTACACCTCATGCTTCATATAAATCGTAGATATAATTTTTGTAGTGGCGCACCTGAGTGTGCGCCCGAAATGTAATCCCCCGATTTTTGCGTTCGTCATCCCAGAATTAGCGCAGCCAATGTCCGGTATCCAGGAGAAAAATGCTGGTTTCCCGCCTTTGCGGGAAAGACGAGGAAAAAAAATCGTAGCAACTGTCTTGCAATATTTTTTTTACGGATAAGAAAAAAAAGCAATGGTGAGCGATTCCAGTCACGACTAGAAAAAAATACTCACTGTCAGGCCGCTGTTTAAGCGGCGAAGCCGTGCATGACGAACGGCTGCTGGTTGCGAATGACGCTATTGATGATGCGGACTATTTTGGCGATACAGGCGTGGATTAGCGTAGCGCAATCCACCGATCAATTATTTTGTAAATGAATGACTAGCAAAAATAGTATCTCGTGATAAGCTTAAGCCTAAGAGAGAATGTATTATTATGAATTCCATTAATTCTTCATTAATTATTTATCAAACACCTGATGGTCAAACCCAAATCGATGTTCGTTTAGACGAAGAAACAGTTTGGTTGACGCAAGAACAGATGGCTGCGCTTTTTGGGAAGGCTAGATCTACCATTAATGAACACATTAAGAACATTTTTGTTGAGCAGGAATTGTTGGAAGATCGGGTCATGAGAAAATTCGGAAATTCCGAATTTTCTGTAAAATCAACAAATTACTATAATTTAGATGTCATTATATCCGTAGGTTATCGAGTGAAATCTATACAAGGTACCCAATTCCGTATATGGGCGACTCAGCGACTCAGAGAGTATCTTGTCAAAGGGTTTTCCTTGAACGATCAGCGATTTAAATCGGGTAATTCAATGAATTATTTCAACGAATTACAAGAACGGATTCGAGAAATCCGTATTTCAGAACGGTTTTTTTATCAAAAAATTAAGGACATTTATACTACCAGTATTGATTATGATGCCAAAGATGCGGCAACTCTTATTGCTCTTTTTTATAATGCTGCAACAATCCCACTAAATTTCCGATAAACCAGCCCGTTACACAGCCGGAAATAAATAAGTCTATCGCCGCAAATTGTGCACTATGAGCTAACTCCGGCTTCCATCCTAACATAGCAGCAAAATAATATTTACTCGTAAATATGATAATAATCATTACTAATGTAATATAGGTTCCAGGAATAATTAAGGTGTGTTGTGCGCGGTTAACTTGTATCGATAAGTGTTTTGCTCGTAGATAAGCTAAAAAACTAACCACCATAATGCCTAATACCCACCAAAATAAATGGATAAAAGACACCTGAAACACGGTTACGATATTTGTTATACCGGCAATAGTGAAAAAGATCGGCAACATAAATAGTTTCGATAATTTTACAGTACGTGGGCGACTAGCTTTAATACCCATCCAGATTAAAAAACCTAATAGTATGAATACCCACCAAGGAGTATTAATAATAAATTGCCACAAGGTATCTAACATAGCATTGTTCCTAAAATTAAATTAACCATCTACAGGATACTATCACGAATGAAGCTCAGAACAAGTAACAGTATACTTTATCAGAACCATGCTAAACTTATTCAACGGCGTAAGCAAGAGAGGAGTAAAGAATGCTAACTAATATGACGCTAATGATTGTCGCATTATTATGGTCGGGTATGATTTTGGGTATTTCATTTCTAGAAAGTTGGGTAAAATTTCGTGCACCTCGTTTAAATAAAATAGTGGGGTTAGATGTGGGTCGTACGGTATTTGGTATTTTTCATAAAGTTCAAATGGGGATTTTACTTATCATGATAGTGCTGAGTATCTTTACTGTGTTATCGTGGTATGAATGGTTAACTCTATGTTTTTTAATTGTGATTCTTTTAAGTCAAACTTTTTTATTGATGCCGCGTTTAAACCAACGAGTTACGTTGATTACTGCTGGAGTACAACCACCGAAATCTTTCATCCATACTTTGTATGGATTACTGGAGTTAGGTAAATTACTTTTTTTATTAGAATTGGCTATTAATATAGCCAAAAATCTATAAAGAGTAGCGAAGGGGGAGCCCTGGTTGCTCGGAATTCTTTAAACATTCGATTACTGGCAGCCCTGAAGAATCGTTAATTAGCACCAGTTTTGCAGAACGCCAAAATTTGACTATGCGTATGAGTATTCGACGATTTACCCGATTAACGAATGCCTTTTCTAAAAAGATTGAGAATCATGCGTATGCAGTATCCTTACATTTTATGTATTATAACTTTGCACGAATTCATAAAACTTTGAGAGTTACACCAGCCATGTCAGCGGGTGTTTTTCAGCATGTATGGTCAATAGAGGAAATAGTACAGTTAACAGATAAAAAATTGGTGGCTAAAAAACGAGGTGCTTATAAGCCGCAATTTTGTTATGATTCAAGCTGAGACACTACCAACTTTTTAAGTTAATTTGATAAACTAATTAATTAGTGATATTCTAGCTTAAATAATAAAAACAAAACTGCTATGTCATATTCAACACCTATATTCTATCGCGCCATCCTGGATGGATGGCCTAAAATCTTTAGCGTGAATAGCGACACACTTGATATTTTTAAACAATCGTTAAAACAAATGCGTTAAATTCAAAAACACTTCTTGCGCGATCAATTTGCCTAATGCTAATGAATAAGGGTATTGAGGCCCTCGAGCATTCAAAGCAATTTTCCCTAAATAAACATAGCGATATTCTACAGTAATGTAATTATACTTAAGGTTATCAGGCCGCGTAGCAAAATTAAAACCGTAACTCAAGCCGACACCGACTTGATAAGCGACATTAGTATTGGTTTTAGATTGAAAAGGAGGTAGCGTTACAGAATTATTATTAGTGGGGGCAATTAATTCGCTATAATTGCTAGTGTAATTCCACGCAGGCCCAACACCTAAATCTATTAACGGAAGTATATTGTATTTGACATTCCAGCTTAATTTGGTTTCAGCCATGACTCGATAGCTGCGTAATTTAAATCGGTAGTCATATAGAGTTTGGCTAGTATTACCGATAGTTTCAGTCATTTGCCCTGCATAATGGTAAGGTTGCCATATTCCATACATTCCTAAACCTAAGGCAACATTGGGGATAAAGCCTTTACCTATTTGCTCATAACCGCTATCTAAGCCCCACATTCCGCTAAGATTTTTGTCAGAATTTAGAGAATATGTATCAGTAATGGATGGGTTATTATAACTAATAGCAGGGTTTTGATTGCTCAGCGTGGCAATATTCACGCCAAAGTTATCACCAAAATAAAATTTCCCATCCAGCGCATAAACGGTAGAACAAAGGATGCATCCTAAGGTTAATAAACAGCGTAAGTAAGATTTCATAGATAATCCTATTTATGTAAAAAAAGGCATAGTATACCGTTTATAGCCAATTTACAATTGCAATCATGTTGAAAAACAATCAATTAAGGAATATTTAAAAATGATTAGGTTAATATGGAAATGGACAGTGTATGCTTCACTAATCTATTCGTCAGGACAAGGGGTAAGAAGAAGTATTTCTCTTCATCTTTAACTATGATCTATAAATATCATATCATGAGCTTCGTATCTTCTACGCCTAGTTAAGCTAACTTTATTTTTTTCGTTCTCTTGTTTTATCTGAGAAAAAAATAAAGAATTTACATTCGTTAATCATATAATCTCCTGGTGGAAATTAACATTCTAGTATAGTGAGTATCGGTTGTCGACATAACAAGTTTAATTTGGTAATGATGCTTAAATCAATCGTTTTATAGATGCGCGTGCTGATAATAAAATTTCAGTTTCAAACGAAAAATAAATTTCTAATATTATAGGGCGTGTTTACAATTGCTTACCCTACTGCAAAAAGCGTAGGATTGGTAAAAATATTTCCATTCAGTAGTAAAATACAGTATATTAATCATCCCCCCGCACAGCAATATAAAAATTATTAAAAGTAGAATTTACGTTAGAAGTATTACATCAAACGGTTACTATCTATTCGAGATTTTTTTTATGCCTTAAAACAATTACTGAACTATAAAATGTCAACAGATGTAACGGTAGATTACGTAAACCGATGCAAATGATTACTGACCATTTATTAAGATTAATGGAAATCAATGGAACAGTAAAAATAGAAATGATGGATAAATATGAGCAATAGAACAGATAAATTTAAATATCCTATAGAAGTTTTCTGGAGTGAAGAAGATGAGGGATATATTGCTATCGTTCCTGATTTACCTGGTTGTTCAGCTTGGGGTGAAACAGAAGAGATGGCTTTACACGAAGTACAAGATGCTATCCAAGCTTGGTTGAAAGCTGCTAAGAAAGCAAAACGAGAAATTCCTATGCCAAGTTTAGAAGCTAATTTTAGTGGCAAATTTGTTGCGCGTGTTCCCAAACGTCTCCATGCAGAATTATCACGCCGAGCTAAATCTGAAGGGGTTAGTCTTAATCAATATGTTTTATTCTTATTATCTGCGCCAATGCCATATAATCGATTGCCTGGTAAGAAAGTAGCGTAAGGAAAAAATTCTAAGTTCTATTTGTTTATAATAAGATATTTTTATATAAGACAGATCTTTAGAGTTATGAGTATTTTTAATTGGGGCCGGCATTAAAGAATTTATTGATTCGATGGTGGCCAGAGGCGGAATTGAACCGCCGACACGAGGATTTTCAGTCCTCTGCTCTACCAACTGAGCTATCTGGCCTTTGTAAGAGGGCACTTAGGTTGCCAATTCAAATAAATCGACAAGGGCGATATTAAACCGTTTTTCGCTGGCTGAGTCAAGTTTTAAGCGCGGCGTTCAGCTAAGTAATGTTGATGATATTCTTCTGCAGGATAAAAGGTGGTGGCGGCCGTGATTTCCGTGACAATCGGCCAAGCTGCATATTTGCTAGTCTGCAAGGCTTGGAATGATTGTTCAGCGAGCATTTTTTGTTCAGGATTATGATAAAAAACGGCAGAGCGGTATTGAGTTCCCAGATCTGGTCCTTGGCGGTTGGGAGTCGTGGGATCGTGCACATGTCCCAGAAAGCCGTTAATAATTGCTCGTAGGTGATTTTTTCCGGGTCATAGTCGATTTCGATGGCTTCTGCATGGCCAGTTTGTTTGCTGCAGACTTGTTCGTAAGTTGGGTTGGGAGTTTTGCCACCCTTACATTAATTTATCTAATGTGGATTAGCGAGTATTCGAGCGTAATCCACCGATCGTTAAATTAAAATTACCCACACTTTTTGCTGCTGACAAAGCCGTCCGGTTTGACATCTTTATCTTCGAATAAAAATTGCTGCATCTTGTCTTTCAAAAAGTCGCGGTCTTTGGCTTCTAACATATTTAAGCGCAATTCATTGATGAAGGTGGTTTGGCGTTCTACCCACGCTTGCCAGGCAGGGGTGCTGATTTCGGTTAAAATACGTTTGCCTAATTCACCGGGGTAAGGAGCTTTTTTTAATGCTTCTGCTTCTTTTTGTAGTTTGGTGCAATAAATCATCTTTGGCATAGTTTTCTATACTCCGCAATAATTTGCTAATCGGCGCTGGTAAGCCAATGGTTTCTTTATGATGAATGTTATACCAAAGTTGATTGCTAGAATCCATCACTTGTTGTTGTGTTTGCGTAATCGGTAATAAAACGGGTTGAATATCTAAATGATAATGACTAAACGTATGACGAAAATCGGGTAAGTATTGAAAATCGGCATTCGCGGTAAAGCGCTGCGCAAATTGTTCTAATTCACTTAATTCACTGAATTCTGGTACGCTCCATAATCCCCCCCAGATGCCATGGCTAGGGCGTTTTTCTAGCCAAATTTTTTGTTCATGCAAGGCGATTAATAGATACGTGTGTTTAATCGGCAGTGTTTTTTTAACTTTGCGTTGTGGAAATTGTTTTTGTTGGCCACGTTGATAAGCCAAACATAAACTTTGTACCGGACAACGCTCGCATTCGGGATTACTGCGTTTACATAAAGTCGCGCCGAGGTCCATGATCGCTTGCGTGTAATCCGCGACTCGTTTAGGGGGCGTATAGTGTTCGGCTAATTGCCATAAGTGTGTAGCCACGCTTGGATGTCCTGGCCAACCTTCCACAGCGTGTAAACGACATAAGACACGTTTTACATTGCCATCTAAAATAGCATAATGTTGATTTAGCGCAATGCTGGCGATCGCGCCCGCCGTAGAGCGGCCAATGCCGGGTAAACTGAGGATATCGTCAAATTGAGTGGGGAATTGTGCGCCAAATTCATCGCGGATCATCTTTGCAGCTTTATGCAAATTTCGTGCGCGCGAATAATACCCTAAGCCACTCCACAAATGTAATACGGTATCTTCTTCGGCATTCGCTAAACTCATCACATCGGATAATTGTTCAGTGAAGCGTAAAAAATAGGGGATAACCGTGGTGACTTGAGTTTGTTGCAGCATCGTTTCGGATAACCAAACACGATAGGGATTAATATCGTGTTGCCACGGTAAGTCATGCCGACCGTATTGGTCATACCAATGCAGTAATAATTGCGCAAATGTTTGCATACTAAAATCAAGGTGATTTATTTAAATAAACCACCGAGTATTTTCTTTCCTTGATTCTGTAAGTAGTTAGTCGCTTGTTGTTTGGCTTTTTCTTGCTGTTGCATTAATTGTTGGTTAGCGACTTGCGTTAAAATCGATTGCATATCTAAACCAATGCTGGGGCTATTCATCGAACCACTGATAGTGATCGGTAATTGATAATTACTGAAATCACCTTGGGCAGTTTGAATTTTCAACGTGTAATCGATGGTTTGATTGACCAGATTAAGTGTGCCATCGCCAGAGCTAGTAAATACAGGATTAGTTATCTGTAAATCGTGATTGACAGCAATCCCATTAGTGATCTGCGCTGAACCGGTAATAGAACCAAATTCAGTTTGTTCACTACTCGATTGAGTGGGTTGTGCTTGTTTGCGTAATAAAGCTTGTGCGCGTTTAATTTGATAATTGACATCGATACCGCGCATCACACCTTTGGTTAAGGCGAATTTCAAATTACCATTGAGGTTGCGTTTAACCGCATCCGGAGTCGCGCCAACGGTGCGGATATTGACATCGACATTACCGGTGCCAGAAATTTTATCATTTTGCATAAAGTCAGTGAGTAACGGTTGAATTTGGACATTCGCTAAATTACCGACAAACGTGATCGCCGGTGTATTCGTGCGAGCATCTAACACGAGATTACTTTTTTCGCTGCCTTGATATAAATTAGCCGTGACAGGATTTAACGTGATAAGGCCGTTTTTAGCGTTGACTGTCACGCTCGCATGAGTGATATTTAATTTCATCACGGTTAATTTACCGACTTGTAAATTACCTTGTAGATTTAACATACGTAAGGGCGTTAAATCTAAGGGTTTTGTGGGGGCATTGCTAGCGGCGCTATTCGCTGCTGGAGTCGTGCTTTTCGTTTGGTTGGTTTGTTGTGGTAAATATTTATCGACATTCAATTGATCAACGTTTAATTTAAATTGAATCGCTGGATTATTAAAATTCGTGACAGATAAATTACCCGTCATAGTACTATCGTCTAATTTAATCGTTAATTTATCCAGAGAAGCGCTATTCATATCGCTAGCAATATTGATGGTCGTATTGCTGCTGATCGTATATTGTTTGGCGCCTTGCTGTACTTGCGTATCAAATTGCAAGGTAAAAGGGTGGCCCACAGCAATATTCTCGCCGTTAAAATTTAAGTTTTTAATCGCTAATTGGTTTTTGCTCGTCGCATCGGTCCAATTGATGCCAGCATTCTTGATATCGACATTCCTGATTGCAATAGCCATCGGTTTATCTTTGCTAGTAGAGGTGGCGGCGGGAGCCGTTTGCGTTGTTGCAGGCGTTTTATTCGCTTGCATTAAATCTTGCCAATTAGTGACGCCATTAGCATTTTTCATTAAATTCAATTGTAAGCCTTTTAAGCTGATCGTATTGATTTCGACACGACCAAATAATAAGGGTACAACTTTGACACTTAAATCGGCTTCTTGTAATTGCGCCATCGGTGTCGCTGGGAAACCGGCGGCATTGCTAAAGGTGATATTCCGTAACGTTAAGCCAACGGAAGGGAATAAGGACCAACCCATTTTACCATCGATGGTTAATTGGCGGCCGGTTTGTTGATAGACGGCTTTACTGATTTCAGGTTTATAATCATTTGGATCAATGACATTGACAGCAACCACGGCCGCAATAATGATAAGTGCTACGACACTGATTAATGTAATTAAGGTGATTTTGATCGTTTTATTCATGCTGATACCTTTCAAGTTGATCCCTAGATTAGTTATAATACCTCTATTGTAACTAAAATTACCTTGATAGCAAGATAGATATGCCAAATACCTCGTCCCAGAAAATCCGTAGTTTTGTACGCCGTGAAGGTCGCTTAACTAGTACCCAAGCACTTGCTTTAGAGCAATTTTGGTTGCAATATAATGTGCCATTTGCCCAAGAATTATTGGATTTTGAACAACTCTTCCAACGTCAAGCACCGACCCTGATTGAAATTGGTTTTGGCATGGGGCATTCGTTAGCCGACATGGCGCGCCAACATCCGGAAAATAATTATATCGGCATCGAAGTTCATCGTCCGGGGATCGGTAATCTATTGCATTTAATTGAGCAAGATCAATTAAGCAATATCCGTATTATTCATCACGATGCGATAGAAGTGTTGGAACATGGCATTCCCGATAGCAGCTTAAGCGCGGTGTATTTATTTTTTCCTGATCCGTGGCCGAAAACTCGGCATCAAAAACGTCGCATCGTACAATCCGATTTCGTGCAAGCCGTTGGCAAAAAATTAAAAAGTACGGGTATTTTTCATATGGCGACCGATTGGCAAGATTATGCTGAACAGATGTTAAAGATCACCGATAGCGATGCAGGGTTTAAAAATTTGGCGGGAGTAGGACGTTTTTCACCGCGCCCTGAGTATCGTATATTATCTAAATTTGAAAAACGTGGCCATTTACTTGGTCATGGTATTTGGGATTTACTTTATCAAAAATCTTGATTCCAATGTGCGATGACGTAATCTTTAAATTCGGTAAATAACTCCGACATGACTTGTTTTTTTCTATAGACCAATTGCATGGGGAAGCGTTTACTCTTAAACGGAAAATCTAAATACACTAACTCACCTTGTTGAATTTCTTTACTCACCACAGGGGGTGGTAATAAGGCAATGCCGATACCGGCTTGTACGACTTCTCGTGCTGAACCATAACTTTCGACTATCAAAGGTGGTTTTTCTAATTGCCATTTCTGTAATAATTCATTTTGAAATGTTTGTGATGGTGATGGATTGTTGCCCGTAATAAAGCGTTGGCTTTTTAATAGAGTGTGGGTAATTTTTTTTCTATTGGCTAAGGGGTGTTGACTGCTGGCCACTAATTTAAAAGAGAAGTAACCGATATCCTCGGTATGATAATGTTTTTTATCAATCGGCATATCGCCCATGATATAAAAATCAAATATATCTTTCTTTAATTGTTTTTTCTGTAAACCCCACGGCGCTACCGATAATTCAAAATTCACTAAGGGTTGTTTTTTTTGGAATTGATTTAATAACTTAAACGTTACCGATTGAGTACTATTATTAACTGAGACTCGAATCACCGGATTACTTACCTTGAGTTGTCGACATTGTTTAATTTTACTGTGTAATTCGCGACTATGGGTTAAATAAATTTCGACGTCGATGAATAATTGTTTGCCCGCTGGGGTGAGTATTAAACGTTTACCTATGGTCGTGAATAATTCTATATTGATATTGGCGGCTAAGTTAGCGATTTGCTTGAAAATGGCGGGTGGTGTTAAATGCAATTGTTTAGCCGCTATTGTAATACTTTGGCTATTCGCTACGGCGGCGAAAACTTCTAATTGTTTAATGGTAAAATTCATATTGATTTCAATCGGTTCAAATATTAACTAAAAGTTAATATTATAATAAATAATATTCAATTTTATTTTAGATCAATTTGGTTATACTGTCAAAGCTATTAAAGGAGAATAATTATGACTATAAAAGGCGCAAGCCGTAAACCCAGTTTATTGACATTGTTACTATTGATTTCACTCGCTTCAGCCGCGGCAGTGTTAAATACACCCGCGATGCCAGCGATGATGCAATACTTCCAAGTAGATGTTAGCAGTATTCGTTGGGTAGTGACTATTTTTATCTTGGCTTATGCGATGGCTCCATTGATTTATGGTCCTATCACTCATCGCTTTGGCCGTAAGAAAACGATTTATGGGGGGATTGGTTTAGGAGGGGCTGGAATGATATTGTGTTTCTTATCCGCACCAACCCATAATTTTAGCCTATTATTGCTGGGTCGCTTTATCCAAGGTTTAGGTACCGGAGTGGGTTTAGTATTAGCGGTGACGATTATCAACGATGTTTATCATGGTGTTGAAGCTAGACGCATCAGCAGTTATACGGCATTATCATTTGCCATTTTTCCAGGCATCGGTGTCTTCTTGGGTGGGGTATTGGTACATTATTTTAATTGGCAGAGTGCTTTTTATTTTTGGTTGGGTTATTCAGTATTGATGTTGTATTTAGTTAGCCGCTTACCTGAAACTAGTCAACATATCGATTTGCAAGCGTTGAATATTAAAAATATCGCCCAACGGTATTGGGTGGCTTTTCGTGATAAACGGTTAATATCTTATGCTTTTCTATGGGGTTGTTCAACCTCGATAGTCTATTTATTTACGGCTGATTTACCTTTGATTGTGATTAAACAATTGCATATCGCGCCTAATATTTTTGGTTTAGTTAATTTACTGACTTATTTAGGTACTTTCGTGGGTAATTTGATTGCGGCGAAATTAGCCGGACGATTTGCTGGACGGACATTGATTAGCGTCGGGTTAATTTCTGCTTTGTTAGCTAGCCTCGTGTTAGTAGGTGGTTATCAACTGGGCTATTTAAATTTATGGATCATCTATGGTACAGGTGCCCTAATCTTTATGAGTTTATCACTAGTCTTTACGAATGCGATGGCATTAGCTGCCGCTCATCTTGATAATCGAGTTACAGCTTCAGCCGTGATGTCGTTTATCAATATGGGCTTGGCGGTACTCGTATTATTCCTCAGCGGGTTATTCTCTTTCGCTTTAGCAACGGTATTTACTATGTCGTGTGTAGTGTTGTTAGTAATCGGTATATTAGTGAGTGCGTTAATTCCTCGTTAAACGAGGAAGAGTTGTAACAAGTCATTCAAGAATCGCTGACCCAATTCTGTTTTTTTTATATAGCCATTATCGAGCGTGATAAATTCACGCTCTTGGGCTTGTAGTAAAGCTTTATCGAGTACGCTGCTGGCTAAACCGGTGCGTTGAGTAAACAATTCGAGCGATAGCGGTTCATTTAAGCGTAAAGCATTTAACATAAATTCAAACGGTAATTCTTCGACTTGTAATTCACTTTTACCATCAATGGAATCGTCAGCCGCTAAATATTGCTTGGGATGTTTTATTTTCCATAGGCGAGTAATGCCGTTATCTTGCGTGATTTTGCCGTGCGCCCCTGCACCAATGCCGAGGTAATCGCCAAAGCGCCAATAATTAAGATTATGCTGTGCCATTTTACCGAGTTGCGCGTAGGCAGAAATTTCATATTGCTGATAACCGTGTTGCGCCAATAAAGCTTGGCCTTGTTGTTGCAATTGCCAAATCGTTTCATCTTCGGGTAGGGGAGGAGGTTGACGGTGAAATAAAGTATTGGGTTCTAAGGTTAACTGATACCACGAAATATGTTGCGGTTGCAAGGCAATTAATTGCTCTAAATCCTCTAAGCCTTGTTGCAATGATTGATCAGGTAAACCAAACATTAAATCTAAATTGATATTGGTGAAACCAGCCTCTTGCGCAGCGACTACTGCTTTTTTTGCTTCAGCGGCATTATGAATGCGGCCTAAACGTTTTAATTTTTCATCATCTAAACTTTGGATGCCTAGCGATAAGCGTTTAATACCCGCTTCGCGAAAACCCATAAAGCGTTGTTGTTCCACGGTACCCGGGTTCGCTTCCATGGTGATTTCAATATGATCGCTAAAGGTTAAGTGTTTTTGTATGCCAGCTAATAAATCAGCGATAGCCGTGGGCGAAAATAAACTGGGAGTGCCACCGCCTAAAAAAATACTGTGAATCGGTCGCGGAGTGATCCAGGTTAAATCTCGCTGTAAATCCCTTAACACTTGTTGAATATATTGTTGTTCGGGCAAAGTGCCACGCAAAGCATGCGAATTAAAATCGCAATACGGACATTTGTGCACACACCACGGCAAATGGATATATAAACTTAATGGAATCGCTTGTTCATCAATCTTCATGTGCGGTATTATAGCAATTATTCTGATTAAAGGTGTTCAATGTCAAAACCTACCATCATCAATACTAAGCAAATCGCAAAAAGTCGTATTTTTGCTATTGAAAGTGTCGATTTAGCGTTTAGCAATGGTGAAAAACGTTGTTTCGAGCGGTTTTATAGCCAAGGTTATCAACGCGGCGCGGTGATTGTCGTGCTGGTGAATGAACACAATGAATTATTAGTGTTGCGTGAATATGCCGTAGGATTAGACCATTACGAATTAACCTTTTGCAAAGGCGTAATCGACGCAGGCGAAACACCTGAACAAGCCGCACAACGCGAATTGCAAGAAGAAGTCGGTGTGAAAGCGGGGCGCTTAGATTTTATTAAAAAAATAGCTATTTCACCGGCTTATATGATGAATCATTTATATTTATATCTAGCGCGTGATTTAACACCTTCCAAATTACCGGGTGATGAACCTGAACCCTTAACCGTATTAACGTTTCCTTTAACTGAACCAAAAGCCTTAATTGAGCGTGAAGATTTTTCTGGCGCTTTAAGTATTTCGGCTTTATTTTTAACGCGAGATTTTTTACAACGTGTTGCTGAATGATCAACAGATTAAACAAGTCGTGACTATTGCTGAACAAGCGGCGGCGGCTATTAGACAATTGTATGAAACCATTGAAGCGCCATCGGTTGAAATTAAAGCCGATCATACGCCCGTCACTAGCGCTGATTTGGCGGCAGATGTGATTATTCGCCAAGGCTTACAACAATTGTCTAGCTATCCGGTATTATCGGAAGAAAACATCATTAGTTATGAGGAACGCCAACATTGGGAATCTTATTGGTTAGTCGATCCCTTAGACGGGACAAAAGAATTTATTGAACGTACTGGCGAATTTAGTATCAATATTGCCTTGATATCACATAGTCGACCGATATTTGGCTTAATCTATGCACCGTTGACGAAAACGTATTGTTACGCTTGGCAAGATACGGCATATTCTGTCAATCAACACGGTCAATCGCAATTATTAAAAACGCGACTAATTACACCAAACCATCTCACGGTTACTATGAGCCGTCGCCATGGTCGGAAAAAATTCCAAGTCTTTACAGAACGATTTAACACTTATGACGTTATCGATTGCGGCAGTGCATTAAAATTTGGTTTATTAGCCAATGGTAGCGTGGATTTATATCCCCGTTTTGGTCCCTCTAGCGAATGGGATACGGCTGCTGGTCAATGTATTGTTGAAGCAGCCGGTGGCAAAATAATGAATTTACAGGGCGATGTGTTACAATACAACACTAAATCATCGTTATTAAATCCAGAGTTTATTGCTGTTGGTGATCCCCATTATCCTTGGCTCGATGATATACAAAAAATACTAGGAGAAAATTATGGCAACTAAGAAACATATTAAAATCGCCGTCAGTGGTGCGGCGGGTCAAATTGGTTATGCATTTTTATTTCGATTAGCATCAGGGGTCGTGTTTGGTCCTGAGACTACCATAGATTTACGGTTAATTGAAGTCGAAGCAGCATTACCGACGTTAGAAGGTGTCGTCATGGAATTAGATGACTGTGCATTTCCGTTATTAACGAAAGTGACGGCTACCGCTGATTTGAGTGTTGGTTTTGCCGATATCAATTGGGCGGTATTGATTGGTGCAGCTCCGCGCAAACAAGGTATGGAGCGTTCGGATTTATTGAAAATCAATGGTGGAATTTTCACTAAACAAGGCAAAGCGTTGAATGATTATGCTGCTGCTGATGTGCGAGTATTCGTGGTGGGTAATCCTTGCAATACCAATGCGTTAATTGCGATGAATAATGCGCCTAAAATTCCAAAAGATCATTTCTTTGCCATGACGATGTTAGATGAAAATCGTGCCCGTCGTCAATTAGCAGACAAAGCCGGTGTTAATGTGCGTGAAGTAACGAATATGGCTATCTGGGGTAATCACTCTGCCACACAATATCCAGATTTTGCCAATGCAAAAATTGCTGGCAAACCTGTCACGAGTGTTATCAGTGATACGCATTGGTTGAAAAATGATTTTATTACAACGGTGCAACAACGCGGTGCGACAGTAATTAAAACTCGTGGTGCTTCTTCAGCCGCTTCAGCCGCTGCGGCAGCATTAGATACCGTGTATAAACTAGTTCACGATACACCCGCAGGGGATATTTTTTCAGTCGCGCTACATTCGGATGGTCAATACGGTGTCGATAAAGGATTGATTTTCTCTTTCCCTTGTCGAGTAAAAAATGGTGTGCTAGAAATCGTCGAAGGATTGACACAAGATGCATTTGGTAAAGAAAAATTTGATATTACTTTAAATGAATTACGTCAAGAGCGAGATACGGTAAAAGAATTAGGCTTGATTTAAGCTATTATACTCCAATAAAAAAGCTCCAGTTAGGGGCTTTTTTATTGTTTGATTTATTCATCATCGGGGGCAGCAGAAGGCACCGGCGCTTTATAAAAATCCATTCGTGCTTGGACCATTGTGCCACAAATAGTAGGTGGTTTATCGGTGATGTGTTGGGTACGAAAATCTTCATTTAACGAACGCAAATAAATCGCTTCACCATCTTGCATAAATTGTTTAAATACCGCTGTACTGTGTTCTGGTGGCACCACGACGATAAAATCTTTATTAATAGGTGCGCGTTGTGGCTCAATAATCAATAAGGTATCTTCTGCAAATCGTGGTGCCATCGCATCGCCTTGTACGTGGATAGCGAAGGCATCATCACTCACTGGTAAATCAGTAGAAGTCCAATCACTCCAATTTTCCATTTGTTCTTTTTTAAATTCTGGCCAAATAGCGGCTTGCTTCCAATTAATCACCGGTACCGATTTCCAACCATGGATGCGTGGATTATAAGTGCCGGGGACTCGATCGTTGGGTAACGGATCGACGCCCATGAGTTGGTTAATCGTGATGGAAAAGAAATTCGCTAATGGCGCTAAAGATTGTCCACGTGGCGAGCGCGTTGCACCGGATAAAATACGATGCAAGGTGGGTTGGGGGATATCACTATAGCGAGAAAGCTCTGCTTCAGTTACGCCGACCTCATCCATCAATTGACGCAACACATTTTTTAGCGAGCTTTTCTCATTCATGATTTATCCTCAAGTTGATTGCGAGCATTATGCCACGGATAGGTATTATTGTTAATGCAAACTTTAATTAATGCTATTCATTTGATTTAATTTTAGCCAGATGCCAACCTTGCTATTTTGGTTTGATTAGGCATAATACTTCCTATGGCAAGAAAACCCCGATTGCATATCTCGCAGGGATATTACTTTGTAACTTTGCAAAGTAATGCGGGCCGCACTTTATTTCAAAATCGTCAAGATGCCCATTATTTTTATGAATTATTAGAGCATGGTGTTGCCACTTATCATTATCGTCTACACGCTTTTTGCCTAATGCCCCAACAAGTTTTCTTATTGATCCAAGTGGGCGATATTTCGTTGAGCAATATTATGCATAATATTTCTTTTCGTTATACGCGTTGGCTCAATCGCAGTCAGCCCGAGGGTGGGCATGTATTTGCTGGACGTTATCAAGCCACTTTATTAGAAGCTGATGAATATTTATTACCCGTGTTGCGTTATATCCATATACAACCGGTTCGTGCAGGATTGACAGAAAAAGCGCGCGATTATTTATGGAGTAGCCATCGCTGTTATTTGCAAGAAATGGAATTACCCTGGTTGTGTACGGAAGAAGCGATGTCGCGCTTTGCAGCCGATAGAGAGCATGCATTGATGTATTATAAAGGCTATATATTGGCTGCTTTGAAGAAAACCGATACGGATAATTTCTTAAAGAAAACGGAAAATAATATTTTAGCCAATGAAGGCTTTCGGCTGAATTTGCGATTAAAAACACAGGCGTTAACACCGCGTTGTGAATTCCCAGATTTATTACGAGCAGTATGTAAAGAATTTAATATTACCCAAGAAGAATTAAAAAGTTTAGGTAAGCAGCGCTCTAGTTCTTATGCCCGTGGGGTATTAGCGATGTTGGTAAAACAGCAGCCGAATATTGCTTTTACCGATATGGCACGGTTTGTACAGCGTGATGCGACGACGTTAAGTGCCCATGCCACACGGATAGAAAAAAAATGTAAAACAGATCGAGTGCTTGCAGAAAAAATTAAACATATTCAACAAGCGTTAGCTAGCAGTATGGCGATCGCTTAAAATTTTAAATTTTGCATAAGCTATCAATTTTAGCTATAGTGCACACTGAAAATTAAAAACGAGGAATATTATGGCGGAACAACAATCATCTTTTGTAGAAAATACTACCCAGCCAGATTTTGCGGAATTTAGCAGTTTAGTCGATATTTTTGATAAAAGTTGTAAACAATTTGCTAATAAAATTGCTTATAGCAATATGGGTACCGATTTAACTTACGCAGAATTGGATAATAAATCACGTGATTTTGCCGCTTATTTGCAGCAAGAATTAGGCATGAAAAAAGGTGATAGTATTGCTTTGATGTTACCTAATTTATTGCAATATCCGGTATGTTTATTTGGTGCATTACGCGCCGGGTTAGTCGTGGTGAACGTTAACCCGATGTATACTGCGCGTGAATTGCGTCATCAATTAGAGGATGCCAACGTCAAAGTTATCGTGATCGTAGCAAATTTCGCTTCAGTATTAGCAGAAATTATTGGTGCGACGTGCGTTGAACATGCCATCATTACTGAAATAGGCGATATGTTTCCTGCTATCAAATCCGGTATTATTAATTTTACGATTAAACATATTAAACACATGGTTCCTGATTATGAATTAGAGAATGTTTATTTATTTAAAGATGTCATGAAGCGTGCAGCCAAATTAACCTTTACTGCCGTTTCGGTATCGAAAGAAGATATCGCCTTTTTACAGTATACAGGTGGTACGACTGGCTTAGCAAAAGGCGCGATGTTGAGTCATGGAAATATGGTGTCTAACATACAGCAAATTACTTTATTGGTTGAGCACGAGCCGGGTAATGAAATTATTATTACTGCGTTACCTTTGTATCATGTCTTTGCTTTAACAGTAAATTGCTTATTGTTTGTAAGAATTGGCGGACACAATGTTTTAATCAGCAATCCACGTAATTTAAAAGGGTTTGTGAAAGAAATCAGCCGTTATCAATATAGTTTTATTACAGGTGTCAATACACTATTTGCGATGTTATTATTAAATCGTGAATTCCGCAAATCTGATTTTTCTAAATTACGTATTTGCATTGGCGGCGGTATGGCTATACAAAAAGTCGTTGCGGACAAATGGAAACAAATCACGGGTGTCCGATTGCTCATGGGCTATGGATTAACAGAAACATCACCGGTTGTTGCCCTTGAAGTGAATGATGGAGGTAATTTTACGGGTACAATTGGGTTGCCGATCCCTGCAACCCAAGTGTGTATTAAAAACGATGCCGAAGAAACATTGCCACGTAATGAAATCGGTGAACTATGTATTAAAGGCCCACAAGTCATGGAGGGTTATTGGCAACAACCCGAGGAAACGGCAAAAGTCTTGACGAAAGATGGCTGGTTAAAAACGGGTGATTTAGCGTTAGTCGAAGATAATGGTTTTATTCGCATCGTCGATCGCAAAAAAGATATGATCATCGTGTCTGGCTTTAATGTTTATCCGAATGAAATCGAAGATGTAGTCGCAGGTATGCCCGGTGTCGGGGAAGTCGCTTGTATTGGAATCGATGATGAGCGTTCGGGGGAAGCGGTTAAAATCTTCGTCGTCAAAAAAGAAGGTTCTATCATCACCGAAGATGATGTGAAAAAGTTTTGTCGTGATAATTTTACGGGTTATAAACAACCGAAATATATCGAATTTCGCGAATCGTTACCGAAAACGAATATCGGTAAAGTGTTGCGTCGTGCTTTACGTGATGAAGAAAAGGCTAAACGTAAAGTTTAGAATTGATAACCTAATCCTGCCACTGCAATATAAGTGGTTGGATTATTCGCTGCAAAATTGATTTCCTCAAACTGTAGCTGCGTATAAAGGTGCTGGGTAATGTTAAATCCAGTGCCTAACGCCCAATAAAGGCCTGTATTGAGTTTTTGCGAAACTTGCAGTTGGATAGCAGGTATACTGATTTTACCACGGTTTAAGAAGCCCAATCCCACTTTGCCAAAGGCAAAGAAGCGGCCGATGCTGATTTGTGAACGGCCAGCTACATGATACGAATAATGTTTAGTACTGATACTCGTATTACCTGTTCGATAATCCATATCGGCATACTGCGTATATCCCACATCGGCGCCTAATAAACTTAAGAAATTAAAGCCCGCATTGGCACTCCAAGCAAAATGATGGCTTTGTAATTGCGATAAAGTGGTAAAGTCTTGTTTGATCGAATTCGCTCCCGTGCCTGAATAACCTAAATTCGCATCGATGTATAAACCCGCAAATGTTTGGCTGATAAAAAATACACTGATCAAGCTAATAATAATTTTAGGGATGAATTTCATGGTTGTTGTGCTCCATTCGTTGAGGAATTTGGGTTATCGCTACTAGATTTTGGCTTGGTTAGGTTTTGTTGCTGGCGTAAGTTATCTTGTAATTGTTGATTATTATAAGCTTGCAATAAAGGGTCATTATTCTTATTGGCTAAATTCAAGTTATTTTGTATCTGTTGCTGCTGTTGTTGTAGTTGATTTCGTTGGATAGTATTTTGTAAAGCGGAATCAGTATCTGCATAGAGATGATTGATCAATAAGCACAATGTAGCGATAATGAGTAAATATTTCATAGATATTTTCTGTCAATACCTATTCATACTAACAGACAATATGCTGAAGTCAAGCTACGCTACCTTAATACAATAATTGAAGAGAATCGAACATGCTGTCAACCTTAATCATTTACTATCAAGATAGAATAGTGAAATTTTCAGCGCATGATATATTGGCTATCAGTTTGGATTTAATGCAGGAATTGCATGAAGAATGGTCTCAAAATATTCCCGCTGAAGTGGCAACTAGAGATTCTCCAGTTGCTAGATTACATGAACCTAAATATTGGATTACAGCCGTTCGTGCTATTACTCCAGCTTATTCACGTTATTATAAAATTGGTGGTCATTTAATTAAATGTAACCAAGAAAAAGGTCCAGGGTTGTATCCCGACTATATTTCGGATTGTGGACCATTGCCTGAACATGATGTGCAAATGCAAAAATTATTCCCGCATTTACTTATGTTGATTATAAAAATATTTTTTATTCGTTATTCCTTGACGCCAAATGATTCCATAGTAAAAAACATCATTTATGCGATTAATTTGAGTTTAGCCGCTATTAGCACCGTAGCGGGTACTCATGAAGCATTCGGTGAAGATAAAGCACTCAGTTATCGAGAATTTTATGCAGGGTTAGCGGTAGCAAATACCGTATATGCCAGTTTAACCGAAGATTTCCAAATTATGGCGGATCAAATTATTGCAGCATCAATGCGTGAGTTATTATCAGGTGGCGTTTTGCCACTTAATCCCGTTTTGCCCAGTTTGGTAGCCACGATGTTTTTAGCAGAAGCTAAACGTAATCATTTAGCCTTTATGACTAATTTAATGTTATTAGACTTTATTGAGATGGATATTCGTTATGGAAAAACTCATAAAAAATATACGTTGAGAAAAATATTATGGCATCCGAGCACTATGGATCCAGAAGTTAAAAAATATGAAAGAGAATTGGATGCGTATCAAGGTGAATTCCAAGATAAAGAGGGTGGAGCCAATCCAGATTTAAGAGGGGGGAAAAGTTCCATGGCTTCTTATGGTTCAACCAATGGCTTAAAACAAAATCCAGGTGCATTAACTATACCTTTAATTATTCAAAGACAAAAAGAAGCTAGCATATTGATTCGTTGGCTATGGAAGATATTACCTAAACAATTTCCTAACCTTGATGTTGACGTTGAAACACTCTATGGGGTGTTACAAGATAAGCCTTATATTAATACAAGAAGTATTAGAGAAAATTATAAAAAATTAAAAAAAGCCCAAGAAAAGCTGAATAGTTATCCATCTTCACAATCTGAGAAAAAAGCATTAAATAAAGCCAAGCAAGATATTAAAGCGGCGATACCGGACAAAAATTACCTTAAATTATATTTAACTTGTATCCATATCCGTCCCACTTTACGGCGACGTATGCAAGATTCTATGGTACCCGCCTACTGGCGATTACCTACCGCTGAAGTGAATAATATGACGGATAAAGACCGAGAATTATTGCATTGTTATGAATACCTGGTAGATAATAAAGATACAGGTTGAATTCATTACCCGATTTGTATACTGCCAAATAAATTTCCTAAATTTATTATTGGATCCACAGGTTGGCCATGCTTAAAGAATTTCTTGACGAAATTATCCAGCATGCGTTGATAGGGATGATACGGGTCTTGTTTTAAACATTCTGAAACACATTCATCATTAAAACAAGTAAAAGCATGTCGGTCTTTATGATTAGTTCCTGTTATTAAATGCCGATTGTTGGGCAAGCGGTAGACAATAGGAGATTCTCTTAGCCAGGTGGTAAACAAATCTCGTATAACAGACGATGTTCCCCAGGGTGCGACAATAGTCATTAATATACCTTGCAATAAAATACGATATTCTTGCGCTTGTAACATCTTTTGACTAGTGCAAAATACATGAAAATTAAAACAGCGTATGCCGAGGAAAGCGGCGATATCTAAGGTACCGCTGGTAGCCCCGACTATGCCGCGCAATTTATTACTGTTGATGAATGCTTGCAACAAGAGTAAATGATAGATTTTTCCGTGTGTAGGATTAATTGCTTGAGTAGGCGAAAAAGCATTACATGTTCGACAGCCTAACCAGGGATTAGTAGGAGCAGTTCCACCAGTTAATAAAATAACTAATTCGAAACCTTGTTCGCGTACCTTATCTCGAATTGCCTCAATGATTGTTGGGCTTAAAGATTGTTGATCATTGGCGCCAGCGGAAATGCGATGGTTTAATAGAATAATATCTGTAGATGTGGGATTAATAGCATTAGCGACGGTCAGGGCTGCTGCATTTTTTAATTCATTCTGGCTTGGAAGAGGCAAATGTGCCTGAGCAAATGTCATAAATCCTCTATTTAAAATAGCGGTAATATGCGCCAAGCCATATTTTTTATAAGCGCAAGCTAATAAAGCAGTAGTGCCTTTTTGATTAATAGCAGACCATCCTCGCTCTTTCATGTATTTACTGAGTTCTTTTTCTCTACTAGGGCTATGGGTGGCGCCATTATTTTGTGCTAATTGGATGAGATGTACTCGTGCATCAAAGCCTAATTGTCGAGCAAGACGTATACCACGTTCAGCTTGAGATTTTGTGATGTCATTATCATAGCTCAAGTAAGTTTTTGGGATGTACCAAGATTTAGCTCGGCATAGGATCAAATAGGCGAGAATATGATAAATATCGCCCGAACTATTTACCGGCGGACACGATATAACGTAGTTAGTGGCTATTCGGTAAGTTTCTACTAACAATGGGTTAGACCGTATAACAGGCAAGGGTATTAAATCAGGCATATCAATCTCCTTAGCTTGGCATGAGGACAACCGGGGGATTATGCTAACGCTAATCCACCCTACGAATTACGATGAAATGTAGGGCGGCATGAGTTGTAGGGGCCGACCTATGTGTCGGCCCGTCAGCGACGCTATCCACCAAACCGATATTCGTCATTATTTAATGCCGCTGATTAACAGGTTAGGATAAAAACCCGATACCGTTTGGCTTTGCTCTAGCTCTTGATAGTCTTGCATGAGCTCCTCAATTTCTTCTTGAGATAAAAGATGATTGGCTAATAATGATGGAGCAGCAGTCCTTATTCCCAAACGATAGACTTTTTTATCTTCTGGAGTCACCAACATTGCTTGATTCACTTGAAATTTCAGCGATTTGCAGTTTAATTTTAAGAAAACAGGATAGATATCCTCAGAGGCGAAATGATTGGGATAACCATGTTTTTCAAACATTTTAGGGGCGAAAGTAAAGTATTTATCTATAATAGGATTATGCGGTAACGAGAAAAAACGTGTTTGAGCGATATCAGATGCTTCATAAGCGAGAATACCACCAGGTTTGAGTGATCCATACATTAACTCTAATCCGTGTTGAGATTGGGTAGAAAATTCGAGTACCCAGCGGCCATAAGTCGCGTCATATTCTAAGCCTAATTTATCTAAATCGAATACGCTAGCATGAATAAATTCGATATTATCGATGCCTTGTTGGGTTGCTGTTTGTTTTGCAACCGTTAGCTGCGATTCACTATTATCTAAGGCTAAGACTTTACCGTTAGGGCCGACTAAACGTGCCAAATCGCAAGCCATATAACCTGCGCCACAACCAATTTCCAAGACGGTCATTCCAGCGCTAACACCACTTTTTTGTAAAAATTGGATAGCCCCAGGATTATATAGCCGTGATAAAATACGCAAACGTTCTTTATCGGGTTCACCCGTTTGTAATAAATATTTATCAGTCATCGCTTAAATTCCTTTAATGAAAGTATATCGAAGATTATAATAGATCTCATTGTTAAAGCATAGCGAGAAGCTAGTATGCTAGATTTTTTATCGAATGCAGAGCAACAGCAATTTTATGAAAACTTGAACTATATGAATACGGAAGAATTACGTAGCATTTGTGACCAGTTACACATTCCATACCATATTCATCTCGAAACGGTGAAAGGCATCAAAAAAACCGCGGATTGCGACCGTAAAGGCGTGATTATTACTCGTCTTAAAGAGTACATAAAGCAAGGTAAAGCTGGTGCTCCGACTCTTTACCAGCAATCAGTAATGGGCACGGATAACATCAAGTCGTCACTGCCGATAGTAAAGTGTTATACGGGGAATTTAAAAGCGTCAATAAAAGTATGATGCAGGTATTAAAGGCATTAACTGATAATCAATTTAAATATGGGGCGATCGCGATTATCGTTATCCGTGATTGTTGGGCACAAGGTCAGGCCCCTACTTATCGAGAATATGCTAAATTATGGTTAGCCGCGAATGCGGCTCATGATCGCCCCAATGCGGAATGGGCGTATTTAACAGATTTGAATGAAGGGCGGGCAGGTAGAGACTGGAAAGAAGTTCGCAATAAAAAGGCAGCGGCTGCTATTAATATATTACAGCAGTTACTGCCCTGATAAAATCTTGAATTTAATTTTTTACTTGAGTTTTCGCGAGAGAATTTTCTAGGGCTAACGCGATTTGATTGACGCACGCTTCTAATAGTCGTAATTGTTCTGGGTCGAGCAATTGTTTTGGTACAGAAGGTTTAATGCGCAATATACCGATGGTTAAGTGCAAAGCAGTTAAGGGGATATATAAGGCTTCACTAGAAGGCAAGGTTTGTGTTCCTAAGCCAGCCATTTGTTTCAAATCATACGCCCACTGGGCAACACTTTGTTCTTTATCGCTGATAATTTTTTCTGTTTGGTAGGCATCCCCGATATGCAATTTATGGTGAACATCGGCTAATAAAATCATGACTTGACTGGAGAAAGCATCACCGATATATCGAGTCGCAACATTCAATAGCGCTTCTGTATTGCGCTGAGTCGCTAATTGCTTGCTTAAAGAATAAAGAATGGAAGTATAACGTTCGCGTTTTCGTACCGCGACGGTTTGTTCCTGAATTCGCAGGGTTAAATGGCTAATCACTTGCGCAACCACCATCATGATACCTAGGGTGATTAAATATTCCGTATCAGCAAATGAAATTCCGATAGTATATTCTGGTGGAATAAAGAAGAAATCATATAACACCACGCTTAGGCAAGAAATCCAAATCGATTGACCGCGGTGACCACGCATGGCTACCATCACGACTGTCAACAAATACACCATGATTAAGTTGCTATCGCCAAGATTTAAATGGGCTAATAATAAATTAAAAACAGTCGCTAATAGCGTATAAAGAGTGGCGACGACATAACCTTTCCAATCGGTTTTGGTTTTCTTAACGGGCACTTTTCTACTATTTTGTTCTTCCCATTCATCGCCGCGGATAATATAAATATCGATATCACCGCTATAGCGGATTAATTCATCGACCAAATTGCCGAACAGAAAATTTTTCCAGCGCGAGCGGACTTGTTTCCCCAAAATAATTTTGCTGGCATTCACGCTATTGGCATACGTAATAATTTCTTGTACCACGTCATTGCCACTTAACACTTTCGTTTCAGCTTCTAAGGTTTCAGCTAAGCGCAAGTTTTCAAAGACGCTTTCACGTTGTTTCTCAGATAAGTGTAAGCGGGGGGCTTCGACATAGACCGCAATCCATTCTGCTTGTAAGCGTGTCGCCATGCGTTTAGTAGCGCGAATTAATTTGGCGGCACCTTCACCCGGTCCCACACAGACTAACAATCGTTCAGCAGTCGGCCAGGTTTTTTCGATACTTTGGCTTTTACGCTGCAACAATACTTCATCATTAACACGCTCTGCTGTAAAACGTAGGGCCAATTCACGTAGCGCCACTAAATGATGCTTTTTAAAGAAACCTTGCATCGCTAGCTGCGCTTGTTCAGGAATATAAATTTTTCCTTCTTGCAAACGTTTGAGCAAATCATCGGGTGGTAAGTCGACTAGTTCAATGGTGTTGGCTAATTCCAAGATAGAATCAGGTACCGTTTCATGCACTTTAATATGGGTAATTTGTGCGACGATATCATTAAGACTTTCGATATGCTGAACATTTAACGTGGTATAGACATCGATACCGCGGTCGAGTAATTCTTTGATATCTTGCCAGCGCTTTGCATGCCGACAACCATCAGCATTGGTATGTGCCATTTCATCTACTAAAATTAAAGCGGGGGAGCGTTGTAATGCCGCATCGAGATCGAATTCTTGTAATTTTTTATCGCGATAATTAATTTCTAAGCGCGGCAATATTTCAAAGCCCGCCAACATTTTTTCTGTTTCAGCGCGTCGATGAGTTTCGACTAAGCCAACTAATACATCTAAACCTTCTTGACGACGAAGGGTTGCATCTTGCAGCATCGTATAGGTTTTACCAACACCCGCAGAGGCACCGAGGAATATTTTTAATTTTCCACGGTGTTGCTGGCTATCTTCATGTTGTGCAACCGATAACAAGTCATCGGGATTGGGACGTTCAACCGTCATTTATTAGTTCCTGCTAAGGTATCTAAAGCGGTATTCAATATTAATACGTTTACTCGCGCTTCACCGAGAATACCAAATTGACGTTTTTGTACGTGTTGTTGAATTAAATCGTTTACGGCTTTGATCGATAAACCTCGTACTCTAGCAATCCGTGGGGCTTGATAAAAAGCCGCTTGGGGGCTGATTTCGGGGTCTAAACCACTGCCAGATGCCATGACTAAATCAGCAGGGATCGGTGCCTTATTGTTTGGGTCAGCTTTTTTGATCGTATCAATACGTGTGCTAAGCGTTTGCACGAAGGCTGGATTAGTTAATGCTTGATTAGACGGTGTAGAAGACATGGCATTATCAGCAAACGGTGTAGTCGCAGAAGGGCGGCCCCAAAAATATTTGTTTGCGTCAAAAGGTTGGCCAATTAAGAGAGAGCCATTAGCTGTGAGGCTACCATTGGCTTTGCCAGGGAACAGTAATTGTGCGATGCCTGTCATCAGCGAAGGATAAATGAGCCCCGTTATAATGCTGAGCAAGATGAAAGAAATAAACGCGGGTTGCAGTAATGATAAAATTTTTCTAAACATAAAATATTTCCTTTTTTACAAGAAACTAAGCAATATATCAATCAACTTAATCGCAATAAATGGCACGATGACGCCGCCAAGTCCATAAATTAACACGTTGTAGCGCAACAAACGGGTAGCGGATACGGCGCGATATTTAACGCCACGCAGTGCTAAGGGGATTAAACCTACAATCACTAAGGCATTAAAAATAACTGCCGATAAAATGGCACTGTTAGGGTTAGCTAAATGCATGACATTTAATTTATTTAATACTGGATAAGTTCCGGCAAATGCCGCGGGTAAAATGGCAAAATATTTGGCGATATCGTTGGCCATACTAAAAGTGGTTAATGCGCCTCGTGTCATTAATAATTGCTTACCAATTTCTACCGTTTCAATCAATTTCGTCGGGTTGGAATCTAAATCCAACATATTACCGGCTTCTTTAGCGGCTTGCGTTCCCGTATTCATGGCTAATGCCACATCGGCTTGAGCCAGGGCAGGAGCATCGTTGGTGCCATCACCCGTCATCGCGACTAAATGGCCATCATTTTGTAATTGTCGAATTAATTTTAATTTATCTTCTGGGGTTGCATCGGCAACGAAGTCATCGACACCGGCTTCTGCAGCGATAGCGGCAGCCGTTAAAGGATTGTCACCCGTCACCATAATGGTACGAATACCCATGCTGCGTAATGCAGCAAAACGTTCTTTCATCCCGCCTTTAATAATATCTTTTAAACGAATGACCCCCAGCACTTGATTGCCTTCGATGACCACTAGTGGAGTACCTCCTTCGCGGGCGATTTTATCGACGATAGTTTGTGCCTCAGGCGGGAATTTACCCCCTAATTCATTCACATATTTTTCTATACTTTGTGCGGCACCTTTACGGATTTGACGATCGGCTAAATTCACTCCACTCATACGAGTTTGCGCAGTGAAGGGTACGAAGGTTGCGCCTAGACTATGAATATCACGTCCCCGTAAACCATATTTTTCTTTCGCTAAAATAACAATACTGCGGCCTTCGGGTGTTTCGTCAGCTAATGATGCTAACTGAGCAGCATCAGCTAAAGTTTGGGCGGTGACGCCATTGACTGGCACGAATTCAGTGGCTTGACGGTTGCCTAACGTGATGGTGCCGGTTTTATCTAATAATAAAACATCCACATCGCCTGCCGCTTCTACCGCGCGGCCAGATAATGCCACCACATTCTTTTGAATCATACGGTCCATACCAGCAATACCGATTGCCGATAATAAACCACCGATAGTCGTGGGGGCTAGACAGACGAATAAGGCGATTAAGACAGTGAGAGAAACGATTTTTCCCGCGCCAGCACTGGCAACGCTATATATCGAAAACGGCAGTAGAGTAGCGCAGACGAGTAAGAAAATAATCGTCAATGCAGCTAATAAAATGGTTAAGGCAATTTCGTTAGGTGTCTTTTGTCGCTGTGCGCCTTCGACTAAACGAATCATGCGGTCTAAGAAAGTTTCACCGGGATTGGCGCTAATGCGGATAATTAACCAATCTGATAGTACTTGTGTGCCACCCGTGACAGAACTGCGATCGCCACCACTTTCGCGGATAACGGGCGCGCTTTCGCCAGTGATAGCGCTTTCATTGACGGAAGCAACTCCTTCAATGACTTCACCGTCGCCAGGAATAAATTCATTCGCTTCAACCAAAACAATATCACCGATGCGTAATTCGGTTGAGGCGACTAATTTTACGCTAGCATCGCGTTTTGCTTCACTTAATTTTTTTGCTGGTGTATCTCTACGAGTTTTACGCAAGGTATCCGCTTGGGCTTTGCCGCGCCCTTCAGCCATCGCTTCAGCAAAATTTGCAAATATTACCGTAAACCATAACCAAACAGAGATCACCAAAATAAATTGAGGGCTTTCGATGCTTGGTTCGAATAAAGCATAAATAAAGAGTAGGGCAGTTAAAATACTGCCGATATAGACCGTAAACATCACGGGATTACGTATTTGTTGACGGGGAGATAATTTAGTAAAGGCACCCACAATGGCTTGTTTAATAATCGCCAATTTAAATAAGGATACTGATTTAGTCATAAAATAATCCTCGATTATAATTCATCGAATTAGTCATTAATGGTATTAATAAGGTTATTGATTTAGTGGGCAACATGGCTTGACCAAAATTGTAATTGTTCCACGATCGGGCCCAATGCTAATGATGGTAAGAACGTTAATGCTCCGATGATAAGAACTGTTGCTAATAACAAACCAATAAATAAACCATTGTGTGTTGGTAAAGTACCGGCCGTAGTTGCCACGACTTTTTTCCTAGCCATACTGCCAGCGATGGCGAGTGCCCCGATAATGATCCAAAAGCGGCCGATAAACATAACGATGCCGCCTAAGACATTATAAAATAATAAATTAGCATTTAAACCGCCGAAGGCACTACCATTATTATTTCCCATTGAGGAAAATGCATATAAGATTTCGGTAAAGCCATGCGCGCCTGGATTACTAATCGCACCGGCAGCTGTTTATTCAACACTGCCCAAGCCGTGCTAAGTAATACGATTAAAGGCATCACTAAAACGATGAACGCCGCAATTTTCATTTCATAAGGACCAATTTTTTTACCCAAATATTCAGGTGTTCTACCGACCATTAAGCCGGCGATAAAGACAGCGATGATCACCATAATTAACATGCCATATAAACCGGTTCCTACGCCACCAAACACCACTTCACCTAATTGCATTAACCATAATGGCACTAAGCCACCAATAGGCGTAAAGGAATCCATCGCGGCATTCACTGAACCATTGGATGCTGCTGTAGTGACAGTTGCCCAGAGAGCAGAATTGCCAATACCAAAGCGTGTTTCTTTACCTTCCATATTGCCACTGCTAGGATCGATGCCAAGGTGCGTAAAAGCCGCGATTCCATGTTGTTCAGCAGAGATGGCGACATACGCTAACGGAATTAGAATAATACACATAGTAATTAACAATGCCCAACCTTGGCGGGTATCTTGTACCATTTTACCGAAAGTGTAACAAAGCGCGGCAGGAATTAATAAGATCGCTAACATTTCCAATAAATTACTAAACGGGGTTGGGTTTTGGAAAGGGTGAGCATCATTAGCGTTAAAGAACCCACCACCATTCGTGCCAATTTGTTCGATCGCCGTTTGTGAAGCCACAGGTCCCATGGGAATTGTTTGCTGAGTCAATGATTGCGTGGTGATATGAGTGGTAGGGGTTGTCACAGTAAGTTGATAAGTCGTAGGTTGCAAAATATTGACGGTTTGAGAATGACGAAAATTTTGAATAACGCCTTGCGATACTAAACATACTGTTAAGATCATAGATAAGGGTAACAATATGTAGAGTGTTCCGCGAATCGTGTCTACCCAAAAATTACCCAAGTTAGTCGTTTGACGACGATATAAGCCACGAGTTAACGCTACTAATACGGACATGCCTGTAGCAGCAGAAATAAAATTTTGCACCGTCAAACCCAACATTTGCGTTAAATAACTCAGGGTGCTTTCGCCACCATACGCTTGCCAATTAGTGTTAGTAACGAAACTTAACGCGGTATTAAACGATAAGGCACTGGCGACACCACCCATGTGTTCAGGATTTAACGGTAAATACGCTTGCAAACGTTGCAAAGCAAATAAGAACATAAAACCAATAAAATTAAATAACAATAAAGCGGCAGCGTAACGCTTCCAACCCATTTCGTGAGCAGCGTCGATGCCGCTTAAGCGATAAATGAATTTTTCTATAGGGCTTAACCAAGACAATCGGCCTTCATAAATTTGCGCTATATACCAACCCAATGGTTTTACTAAGGCGATCAAGACGGCTAAATAAATAATAAATTGCAAAATTTGATTGGAGCTCACGACAATCTCCTAGAATGATTCAGGTTTAAATAAAGCGATAAATAAGTAGACTAATAGACAGATAGTAACAATTCCTACTATCCCATAGATAATAGTCATGTGTTTTCTCCTAAGAGGCTGAAAAAGCGAATTAATCCAAAACTAAAAGCAAAGAGTCCGATGCTGAGGGCGAGATAAAGAAAATCAATCATATTGATAAGTCCTATTTCAAAACAAATTTATTATATACCCGTTCTACTTCAAAATGCGAGAGTTATATCAAGGGGAAAAGATGAAAATTAAATCATAGTGGCCGAAAAAAGCGCAGGAATAAAATAATTTAAGAAAAGCTTAGGGACACGTTCTATAAGAAGCGAAAACTAGAAACTCAAGATTGAGTCCAATGCTTTAATTGTGCTTCGAGTTCTTCTTTAATGAGAGGTTTAGTGATGACATCATTCATGCCGACATCTAAACATCGCTGCCGATCTTCTTGTAATACGTGGGCAGTAACGGCCACTATGGGAGGTGGAGCAGAACCTTTCTTTAGAGATAAGAGCTTTTTGGTAATTTGTATTCCATCTTGATCGGGAAGACTTAAATCCATCAAGACCAAATCGTATTGATGTTTTTTATATAATTCTGTAGCTTCACCGCCAGTGGCTGCAATATCGACTTTACAGCCAAATGACCGTAGCATACTATCGGCAACACGTTGATTAATTTCGTTGTCTTCTACTAACAAAATATTGAGGTTCAAAGCTTCTTTATTAGCCTTTCCTGAGCGTAAGCCTTGTACTCTGCCTTGACGTGTATGGGTCAAAATCTTGAAAGGGATCGTCAATTTAAAGGTTGTGCCTTTATCCAGTTTACTTTTGACGGTGATGTTAGCATTCATCATATCGAGCAAGCTTTTAGTGATCGCTAAGCCTAAGCCTGCACCATCAAATCGTCGATTATATTGAGATTCTACTTGGGTAAAACGTTCGAAGATAGTTTGTAATTTATTATCCGGAATACCGATACCGGTATCTTCAACTTTAATCTCAATCCACGCGAGCCCCTCGGTTTTTTTCTTTAAATGAGCAGTGGTTTTGATGCGTCCTTTCGTAGTAAACTTTACGGCGTTGCCGATCAGGTTTACTAAAATTTGGCGCATCCGACGTTTATCGCCCATTAATATACTTGGCACATCTTCATCACATTGAAAAATAAATTTAATGGGTTTGTGGGAGATCGTTAAACGCATGCTAATTTCAATTTCATTCAGTAGTTTGCTTAATGAAAAGGGTTCTTGCTCAATAGCGACTTTACCGGCTTCTAGTTTGGCAATATCTAAAATATCATTCACTAACGCTAATAAATTTTGTCCACTTTGTTCAATAGCAAGCGCATATTCTTTAGCTTCTTGATCTAATTTTTTACTCCTTAATATTTGCGCCATGCCGAGAATGCCATTTAATGGTGTACGTAACTCATGGCTCATGGTAGCAAGGAAGTTAGATTTCGCTTGATTCGCTGCTTCGGCTTTTTCTTTTTCGGCTTGCAGGGCTTTTTCTGTTTCAATTTGTTTGGTAATGTCGGTTGCAGTACCAAGAATGCCAACAACTTCACCATTTTTGTCATATAACGGAACTTTATTCGTGATTACATACATAATTGAGCCATTTTTTATTGGTAAAGCTTCTATGATATTCAATTTAGGTTGTTTTGAAAGCATGACTTCTTGATCATCGCCAATGACTCGCCTAGCTTCTTCTTTTCCCCATTGGAATTCAAAGTCTGTTCTGCCTATAATGTCTTTGGGGCTTCTTGCATTGAATAATTTTGCTAAGATTTGATTACAACCCATATACATCGAGTCTTTGTTTTTCCAGAAAACTATTCCAGGTAAGTTAGATAAAACTCGTTCCAATATTTCCACGCTACCTAAATTATTCTGGAATTCTTCGATTTTTTTTAAACGTGCTGGAGCAAGAGGTTTGTTTTTCATAATTACCAACGCAAACTATTTCCTAAATAGTCATAAAATTTACCATGAGGAGTCTCAGTTATAGAGTTGATACAGCTTCGCATCGATGAGACGCCTTCTGTAACTGATAAATCTGTCAATTGCCTATCCATATCTGTTCTTACCCACGTAGGATGAAGAGTACAATCTTAAACTGTTTCTCATATTCCTGCGATAATAATTTCGTAAAATTATTTAACGTTACTTTTGTCAAATGATATATGTAGAAAAAACGACCAACGCGGCCTTGAATGAGAGACATACATGCGCCCATCTCATATACCCGCATTATTAATAAATCGATCGCTTTTGCCCTTCATATTCGTTCTTTATAGTGATGTGTTTACTATCAGGTAACATCTAATCGTTCAATTACAATATTAGAATATTGTTGTGCTGTTTCTTGCAGTTCAGTGGCTTGTAGAGAGTGACTATAACAAGCAATAATACGCCAGCCTTCTTTAGCATATTGTTTAACAAATTCTAATCCTAAACCTCGATTAGTGCCGGTAATTAGTACGGTTCTATTTGACATGTTGTTTGATGTTTCCCTAGTTTGGTTAATGCAGTGACGACCTGCAATATTTCTTGCTCTGTATTATATATATGAGGAGAGATACGATATCCATGCCGATAATCGACAATGATTTTATGCTCTTGGAATAATTGATCGATAGTAGTTTTATCCTGGAAATCCACAACAATCGTGCCACTGCGATGTTCTTGTGCGTGTGGCGAACATATCATCGCTTGGTGTTCTTGTAGAGCTTGTAACAAAATATCAATTAATCGTTGATTATGTTGATAAATAGTATGAATCCCCATCGTATGAATTATGTCTAATCCGACGGTGGCTATCATATAAGGAGTAATCGAGGGTGTACCTCCCCAAAAACGATGTGCAGAATCATGGTAACGAAAATTTTGGATATCCATCTCAAATGGATTAGCATGGGAAAACCAACCTACTTGGGTAGGCTCGAATTGGTGTAAATCGTTTTGGTTGCACCATAAAAATCCAGCGCCTGGACCTCCACATAACCATTTGATGCAGGAACCGATGACAAAGTCTACATTCCATTCATGCACAGCAATAGGTATGATGCCGGCGGTTTGTGCGACATCGACAATTGTAAAAATACCACGTTCTCTTGCTAGTTTGGCAATATCAGCAATGGGGCAAAGAGTGCCTAGATTGGAATAACCATGCATGAGGACTACGGCTTGGATATCTGTTTTTAATAGATTATCCCAATATTCTAAACCGTCATCTAATTTATCTTGGTGGGCAAATTCGATTTGATAATGATTTTGTCCGGATTGTTGTAAAACAAACCCAATTGTGGGAAAAGCATATTTGGAAGTAAGAATCTTGGAGCGTTTGGAGCGAACAGGGAGAGAGCTGATGATTTTTGTCAATGCTCCAGAGATATTACCTTGCGGACAATATTCTAGACTATTTCCACCTAATAGTTTTGCTAATGCATGTTGAAATTGCTCAATACCTTCCAACCAATCATGCCAAGCTGCCACACCTCTCTGAGCCCAGCGAGAAAAAAAATCATCGATCGGTTGCCGGGCGTGAATAGGTAAACAACCAACGCCATGGTTAGCTAAATAAATACCGTCAGGTAATTCAAATTGTCGGCGGATATTAGTGTTCACACGTCACCGTGGGAAGCTCTTTTTTAGAATGATAAGATTGTGCCTGGCGTTGTTGCGACCAAGCTTCCGTCATCTGTGTTCGAGTTTCCCATAGCGGGGGAAAAAATTGCATACTCGTACTAATGACTAAGGCATCTGTTCTTCTTCCTTTTAAAGAAATACTCCGAGGACCAATAGTACGGTCGACCAAACGCAAATGAAAATAGCGAAACGATTGGAATAATGCATCATATTCTAACATTTGTTCTGCGATAACATAGGATTCACATTGACTATATTCCGTATCGTAGATTTGCGCTAGTGTTAATTTCTCTTTATCTAAATAACAGGTTTTGAACGTAGTCCATAATTCGGGTGCCATTTGTAAAAGAATTTTAAAGCCCGGCGATTCCATGCCGCTGCCGCGGCCTAAATTTTCGCGAATAGTTTGATAATCTTTAGGAGCAATCGTTTCTAAGATGCTGAGTTGATCGTTCATAATTTTTTGAATTTTATGTACTCGTTGAAAGAGAATTAACGCCTGCAGGGTATTATGTTTTTGCATATGGTCATCAATATCAAGCAAAGTAGTTGCAATAACTCGCATCCATAGCTCTTCGACTTGATGACTGATTTGAAAACACAATTCATCTTGATTACATAATTCACTGAAATCTTTTTGACTACTTAAGATAGCAGAAGTGTTAACATAGATTTCGTAATCGGTGTTGCCTTTTCCATTGTTGCGTAATTGGAAGATATAATTCATTTTATTCATACATTCCCACTATAACGGTTAATAACACGAATGCTCTTTTGATTAATATAAATGCATGCCAGTAATCATTTTTTATAAAGCACCAGTTTGAAAGTAGCTAATTATAGCAATTTTTCTAAAGAAATTATCAACTTATCGTAGATTTAGCTTTTTTCATTGAGCAAATAGAAGATGTAGATACAATTTTGCACAACTGCTTTTTTATAATATTTACAATAAGTTATCAAATTTGATTGGAGAGTCGAGGCAGGTAAATATTCTCCTCGGCGAATTGGTTTAATGGCGCTAGGGTTTACACCTAGTTCTTGAGAGAAAATTATTTGTTCGAATATTTTTAAAAAAACTTTTCCTTCCTTGTGAGGGCTTCATAAGTCAATATCCCATTTGCCTGGCAGGAGAACAAGCATGTCCTCCTGAAGATTGTGGTGGTCCATTGGGCTGCCAAGAAAGAAGTGAGGCGAGGGCGAATTGGTGAGCAATACGGATATGAAGGCACGCGAAATAATTAATGGTTATGCGAAGCGATGGAAAATTGAACCGTATTTTCGCGACGTAAAAGATGGCCGATTTGGCTATGGCTTACGTCAAACGCATATTTGTTCAGCGCAGCGGCGTGACCGTTTGTTATTGATTGTGGCATTATCTTATTTGTTATTACTGCTATTGGGGCAGGCGGGTGAGCAGCTAGGGTTTGACAAGAAGCTAAAGGTGAACACCGTAAAAACCCGAACCCATTCGCTTTTTCGACAGGGCCAAACGTACTACGACGATTTCTCCACCTTCACGCATGAAGAACAAGTTTCTTTGATTCAAGAATTTGAAAAACTCCTCCAGCAGCGGCAATTTTGGGTTGATTTTTTAACTCATTTGGAACAACTAATAATGAGGGGATTCATGAGCCAAAAAGGATAATTGAAAATTATTTTATGCATTTTGATATATAATTTTTCAAATTTTTATTAAAAATTCATTGAAAAACAATAAATTACAGTATATTATGATAAATATTGAATTTTTTGTTTGAAAATAGGATCGTAAAATGTCAGAAAACGAATATAAAGTTAAGTTAGTAAAACCACCTTACGACTCTGAAGTGGTCGATTTAGTTGTGTCATTAAACAACTTAAGAGACAAACAGTCGTATGGTTCTACACATCCAGGCTTATTTTTTCAAGTAAAGAATCTCTTTCAAATCGTAGAAAGTATTGAATCGGCCCGAATTGAGGGCAATCATACCACACTGGCTGATTATGTTGTTGAGCGTATTCAAAATCGCACAAAAAAAGTAGACGAGCAAATTCAAGAAATTAGAAATATTGAACAAGCAATGGAGTTTATTGAAGATTATTTTAAACAAAGTGGTTTAGAGGCCCCGATTAATCGAATGTTAATTTCTGAAATACATAAAACAGTGGTTGCTGGTTTAGAGAGCAATAGTTATAAATCACCAGGTGAATACAGAAAGGAAAATGTAAAAATATCAAGATCAGAACACGTCCCGCCAGATTATACACAAGTACCTAATTATATGGAATCATTAATCGATTTTATTAATGCAGTAGACAAACCAAAATATGATCTACTTAAAACAGCTACGGCTCATCATCGGTTCACATGGATTCACCCATTTAGCGATGGTAATGGCCGCACGGTACGTTTGCTTACTTATGCAATGTTAATCAAACAAGGATTTAATATTAGCGCAGGGAGAATCCTTAATCCTACAGCGATCTTTTGCACAAATAGAGATAAATATTACGAAAAACTATCTGATGCTGATTCAGGTAGAGAAGAAGAGCTTTTGGCTTGGTATGAATATGTACTTGGTGGGTTAAATGCTGAAATACAAAAAATTGATCAACTTCTTGTATTTGATTTTCTAACAAAAAACATTTTATCACCTGCATTGAAAGAATGTGTTGAAGTGAAAAAAATTATTACAGAAGAACAATATAAATGGCTTAATTTAACTATTAGCGATCGACAAAAGCAAATTGTTAAGGCAGCTGATTTCAAACAGCTCAATCCTAATGATAGTTCATTAGCAATAACACGAAAAATTAACAAGTTAAAAGAACAGAGGTTATTAATAAGTCCAGCTGATTCATCAAGAACATATCACTTGGACTTGCTTAACAATAGCGATTTTACAAGATCGATTATTCATCAGCTTCATGAAAATGAATTTGTTCCCAAAAATTTATAGGTGTATTAAAAGTGTATTAATTGTCACAGCACCACATATCTTTTTGAGTTAAACGATAAACTTTTCCCGCCAGATTTGTTTGCCCTCAATTAATGTTTGCATCGGAGTTCTTCCACAACACATTTTACCTTGATGGGTGCGCTCATTATTATATAACACTTACCACATAGATTCATACGATAAAAAGCGTTATACTAGTTGAGGGTAAAGAAAGAACAGGAGCCTTCCATGCCATCCCCTCACAGTTATGACTTACGCAAACGAGCAATGAAGCATTTTGAACGGTATGGTGATGCGACCTTGACGAGCGAAACCTTTGGCATTAGTCGGTCCATCCTCTATGATTGGAGAAAACGTAAAGCAGCCACGGGCGATATTCAGGCGAAAAGCGGGTATCAAAAAGGGCATACTCATAAGGTGGTGGATATAGAAGCGTTTCAACGACAGGTGGAACGGCATTCGGGATTAACGTTAGCAGGCCTCATCAAAAAGAGTGGGATAGACATGAGTTTGATGACCTGCTCACGGGCCTTACATAAACTGGGAATAACGCGAAAAAAAAGACCTATCACTATAAAGAACAAAGCGAAGAAAAACGACAAGCATACCTCGAGGAACTCTCGACGAAAAGCGGCTCACGATTGATTTATCTTGATGAAGCGGGTATTGATGCGCATGCGAGCTATCCTTACGGATGGTCTCTCAAGGGTAGGCGCTGTTATGCCCGAAAATCCGGTCAGCGGGGAGGACGAACCAATTTTATTGCCGGATTAACCGGCAATACCCTCATCGCGCCCTTTGTCTTTGATGGCTATTGTAATAAAACCGTGTTTGAGACGTATATTGAACACTGTTTGTTACCGGTTCTGCAAGAAGGTGATGTGGTGATTTTGGATAATGCGTCTTTCCATCAATCGACCACTATAAAGGATTTTGTGGAATGGAAGAAAGCAGAGCTGCTGTATTTGCCTCCCTATTCACCAGACCTCAATCCTATCGAGCATTATTGGTTCGCCATCAAAAATCACATTCGACAGCAATTAGATGAAGGGAGGCCGGTTCACGCTGCTATTGATCAGGCGTTTTTACTATATGTATGAACCTATGTGGGAAAAGCTATAAAGCAGCAGAATGATAATGGAATGAAAGATTTTTCCAATGGCTAGAAAAAATTTTTTTCCTGTCGAATTGATTTTTCATAATTATAGGTTTGCTTACGACACCATTACGACACGAAACTCTTCGGTTTTCAGAGTTGCTCAATAACTGGTTGATTTTATTGGTGGGCCCACTAGGACTTGAACCTAGGACCAAAGGATTATGAGTCCTCTGCTCTAACCAACTGAGCTATGGGCCCGTGATAGGGTAGTTACGGGCTTTTCAGGAAACTTTATTTTCCTTAAAAAACTAACGCTTTTATTACTCGTAGGGTGGATTAGCACGGCGTAATCCACCGAACATTTTATCTCTGGATTCCCGCCTGCGCGGGAATGACGAGAGAGATGGTGGATAGCGGAGCAAAGCTCCTCAGCCACCCTACAAATTCGCGGGCAGACACATAGGTCTGCCCCTACATTAACTTCGGTGTAGTCCACCGAACAAGGCGCCATTATACTGAATTCTCATTCAGCTGGGAATGGCGCGACCGGTATTTTTTATTCAATATCTAAGAAGCTGCGTAACCGTTCTGAGCGGGAAGGGTGGCGTAATTTACGTAAAGCTTTCGCTTCGATTTGACGAATACGTTCCCGAGTGACATCAAATTGTTTACCGACTTCTTCTAAGGTATGGTCAGTATTCATTTCGATACCAAAACGCATGCGCAATACTTTCGCTTCGCGTGGTGTTAGGGATGATAAGACTTCATGAGTCGCTGCCGTTAATGCTTCACGGGTTGCTGCTTCAATTGGTGCTTCAGAGTTAGTATCTTCAATGAAATCACCTAAATGCGAATCTTCATCATCACCGATAGGAGTTTCCATGGAAATAGGTTCTTTAGCGATTTTTAATACTTTACGAATTTTTTCTTCAGGCATATCCATATGTTTCGCTAAATCTTCAGGCGAAGGATCGACGCCCGTTTCTTGTAACAATTGACGTTGGATACGATTTAATTTGTTGATCGTTTCAATCATGTGCACGGGAATTCGAATGGTTCGAGCTTGATCGGCAATCGAACGAGTGATCGCTTGACGGATCCACCACGTAGCATAAGTTGAAAATTTATAACCCCGACGGTATTCGAATTTATCAACGGCTTTCATTAAACCGATATTACCTTCTTGAATTAAATCTAAGAATTGTAAGCCACGATTAGTGTATTTCTTCGCAATGGAAATAACTAAACGTAAATTGGCTTCAATCATTTCTTTTTTCGCACGACGAGCTTTCGCTTCGCCGACTGACATCCGCCGATTTAATTCTTTAATACCATCTATGGATAAACTGATACTCTGTTCTATCTCTTCAATTTTACGTTGAGCGCGGGTGATCTCAACTTTTAATTTTCCTAATTTTTCTGCATAGGTTGGGGTAGATTCTGTTAATTGATCAACCCAGTTAAGATTAGTTTCATTACCTGGAAAACGTTTAAGGAAATCTTTGCGTGGCATACCCGCTTTTACCACACATAATTGCATGATGGTCCGTTCTTGGCTGCGGATCAAATTCATGACTTCGCGTATATGTCGATTGATAGCATTTAATTGTTTATTAGCAATCAGAGCTTCGACGAAAATGGTTTTTAATTTACTATGAGCTGTTTTAGTAGAGCGATGAGTAGGGCCGTTTTTCTTTAAGCTCTCGAAAGTTTTTTCTAACGCATTTTCTAATTTTTCAAAATAAATTTTAACTGCTTCTGGATCGGGACCACTATTTTCATCTAGCTCATCATCAACCAGCGCATTTTCATCGGTTGGTACCACCTCTTCTTCGGTTGCTTTTTCATCGCCGACAAAGCCGCTAATAATATCGCTTAAACGACCTTCTTCATTATTCGCATGTTTTTTGTAACGATCGAGCATCAAATTAATGCAGTAAGGATAGTCCGCGATCGTATCAACCATTTGTGTCACGCCTTCTTCAATGCGTTTAGCGATTTCGATCTCACCTTGACGGGTTAATAATTCGACGGTGCCCATTTCACGCATATACATACGTACAGGGTCAGTTGTCCGGCCAAATTCTTGATCAACTGAGACTAACACATCTGAGGCTTCTTCGGCGGTATCATCATCAATAGTATCTTGACCTTCCATCAATAAAGTATCGGCATCAGGCGCCGTTTCATAGACGCGGATACCCATATCATTGATCATGCCAATAATATCTTCAATTTGTTCCGGATCGACGATATCAGGAGGTAAGTGGTCATTGACTTCTGAATAGGTCAAATAGCCTTGTTCTTTACCTTTAGTAATTAAATCTTTTAATTGTGAACGTTGGCTAGCGACCTCATTTTCATTATGATTAGCATTCAGGTTTTCGCTATCGATTTCAACATAGTCTGTCATAATTGTCCTCAGTTTGGTATGCGGGATGCGCTGCGGTTATTTAGCAAGTCCATATATAGTCGACGTTGCTGATCTGTCAAGTTTCCTTGTTCCGCTTGACGATGTAATTCATTAATTAATTTTTCTATGGCATTATTTTGTAATTTTCGTAAGGTAGCCTTAAATTCAGCTTCCAATCCTGTATCGGGGACGATTAAGTCAAGACTAGCCAATTTATTTAAGGCAGAAAACTCAGGATTATCGCGCCACTGCTCTAAAATAGCGCCAGTATGTATATTGGGGTCAGAGAGCAGTAAATCAAGCAATTGCTGCAATATTTGACTGCCCGGTATTTGTAAGTGTTTCCAGCTAACGGTTTCTTCTAGCGTTTGGGCTAGGTGGGGATGTTGCAGGAGCATGGTGATGGCTTGTTGCATTAATGTCGGTTTTTGCGGATTGACACTTAAAAGTGGGGTTGATTTCGCTATATTTTTTACTTTAGTTTGGATACCGGTTAATTCACCGAGTTTCTCCATATCCATATTGGCCCATTTTGCTAGATTATCTAGCATCATATGTTGTAATACTTTACCCGGAATTTGTTTAATATAGGGGGTAGTTACTTTAACCAATTTCGCATGTCCATCTAAGCTAGTCATATCAATATCGGCACTCATGTGTTGGAAGAAAAACTGAGAAGCTGTTTTTGCTTGATCGATTAATTCTTCAAAAGCTTCTTTACCAATTTTGCGAATCAAACTGTCGGGATCTTCGGTATCGGGCAAAAACATGAAATGCGCCTGTAAACCATCCTCGAGTAGCGGTAATAGATTTTCCATCGCTTTCCAAGCGGCTTGTCGACCGGCATTATCGCCATCAAAACAAAAAATAATATGGCTGGTGTGGCGAAATAATTGTTGGATATGTTCTGGTGTGGTAGCGGTGCCTAAGGTTGCTACGGCATAATTGATACCAAACTGGGCTAAAGCCACGACATCCATATAACCTTCAACTACTAATAAACGCTTTAATTCACGGTTAGATTGCAAGGCTTCATAAATACCGTATAGCGATTGGCGTTTGTGGAATACGGGAGTTTCGGGTGAATTTAAATATTTGGGTTCTTCATCTTTATCTAACACGCGGCCACCAAAACCAATGCAGCGTCCGCGCCGATCCCGAATTGGGAACATGATACGGTGCCGAAAACGGTCATAGCATTTACCGGCTTGTTTCTCGATAAATAAACCGGTATTGAGTAACGTTTTGCTATCTAAGTCTTTGACAATTTGATAGAAATTTTCCCAGCCACTGGGCGCATAACCAATGGCAAAACGTTTAGCAATTTCGCCACTTAACCCACGTGCTTTTAAATAATCAATAGCTTGTTCTTTTTCAGCGTGAGAACGTAAGGCTTGCTGATAAAAGGTAGCAGCTCGTTGTAAGATATCATACAGTGCTTTAGATTCATCAGTGAAACGGGCAGTGTGATGGTCCATCTTTTCATAAGGGATAGTCAAACCTAGCATGGCAGCTAAAATTTCCACTGCATCTACAAAGTCTACGCGATCAAATTCCATAACAAAACCGATTGCATTACCATTCGCACCACAACCAAAACAATGATAAAACTGTTTGGTATGGCTGACGGTAAAAGAAGGGGTTTTTTCCGTATGAAAAGGGCAGCACGCTTTATAATTTTTGCCGGTGTTTTTTAATGCGACTCGCTGGTCAATGACTTCGACGATGTCTACACGATTCAATAATTCATTGAGGAATGTTTTGGGTATTTTACCTGACATACAAGCAGTATAGGATATTAACTTAATTTTGCTTTAATTATTTTACTGACTTCGCCCATATCGGTGCGGCCTTGAAGTTGTGGCTTAATAAGGGCCATTACTTTACCCATATCTTTTATTTCAGTGGCTCCCGTTTCAGTAATCGCTTGCAGAATGATTGTTTCTACTTCAGTGCTCGATAATGCTTCAGGCATATAGGCTTGAATCACGCCTATTTCATAGGCTTCTTGAGCAACTAAGTCATCTCGTTTGGCGGCTTCGTAATGAGAAATCGATTCACGACGTTGTTTAATCATTTTGTCTAAGATAGCAAGCACTTGAGCATCGTCTAACTCGATACGCTCATCCACTTCGCGTTGTTTGATGGCAGCTAAGATCAAACGAATAGCTGCCAAACGCTGTTTTTCTCCAGCTTTTAAGGCAGCTTTCATATCATTAGTAATTTGCTCTTTGAGAGGAGCAGACATTATTAAGATCCTTTTTTAGACCGAGACGCCATACGCGGATCGCGTGGGGTTGGCGTTTCTTTTGCTACACGTTTAGCAGCGCGTTTAACGGCAGCAGCTTTCATACGTTTACGTTTAGTAGTTGGTTTTTCATAACCTTCACGACGACGGGTTTCAGCTAAGATTCCCGCTTTTTCGCATGAACGTTTGAATCGGCGCATAGCAACTTCAAATGGCTCATTGGGTTTGAGCTTAACGCTTGGCATGTATTTCTCACCTCTGTAAATAGAATTTTCGTTGTACGCAGTCAGTGGCCAACGAATGGGGGTGATTGTACTGAAGATTCGCTGATTTAGCAAGTTTCCTAGTGCAATTTAACCCTAAATTTTCCTACCTTAGCGATTAAGGGTTGTTAATAACCGTTCGATAATACGAACCGAATATTGGCTCGCTAGCTCATCCGTAAAACTCCTGAAATCGACAGGAGAAGTGTGATCGGCTTTATCGGAAATAGTGCGAATGAGGATTAATGGTACATTGTAATCATAGCAAACTTGGGCTATCGCAGCGCCTTCCATTTCGGTAGCTAAAGCATTTTTCCCCGGGATGTTTAATGCTTCATTCGTTAAGGCATCTTTGACGAATTCATCGCCACTAGCAATGATGCCGCGGTGAGCTTTTGGTGTGACAATAGAAAATTTTTCTAATACGGGGGCTAAATCCGTTTCTAAAATTTCTTCTAAAAATTCTTGTACGACATTATAAGTCAAATGCAAATACTCGTCGGGAGTCGGAAAAAAAGTCACATTAATGGAAGGAATTTCAAAACGAGGATTCATTGGTGAGCAATCCATATCATGTTGATACGTTTCTGTTGCGATCACAATATCGCCTACATTAATATCGCGACTCACACCACCGGCGACACCGGTAAAAATAATTAATTCAGGAGCAAATTCATTCAACAAAGTCGTCGCAGTAGAGGCGGAGGCGACTTTGCCAATACCTGATAATACCGTGATGATTTCGTGATTCTGTAATCGACCGTAAATATAATCGCGCTTAGCCATCGTTTTTTTGTTAGGGGAAGGAATGAGAGCTTGAATAGCGTGAATTTCTTCTGGCATAGCACCAATGATACCAATTTTCATCGTAACTCCTTAATTAATGGGATGGCATAATACCATATTATTAAAGATCAAAAGAAGTCTATTTAAATAAGTGGAGATTGTTCTAATAGTGCAGCGGAATTTTGCCACGGATTTTCGAAAATAAGTAATTTAGGAGACTTGATAAGTTCAGCAGCGATAGTGGTTTTTATTTTTTCAAGCTCGGGTTTTTGACAGCAATATACCTGTTCTAAGGTAGGTAACAGCATGATGGCCATGCTGAGAATGGATTTATCTTTAGTCAAGGCGTGCGTCAGCAAATTGAGCAGATAGATATAATTACTTTTTGTTTGTCGATAAACTTGTCTATTCATGCCTCGTTGTTTTGTTTCATAAATAATGAGGGTAAATAACTCCATTAACTGCTCTTTATCCATGCGATGGATAACGCAATTATAGAGAAATAATAATTTAGCGGCGGTTGATTTTTTACTAGCGCTCAAAGGCAAGCTACCTAAATCGAGAGCAGTGATATCGCTATCGATTTCTAGTGCTTCTAATAAATCTTTGGCATGAGTTAAGATTTGATTCAATGGTACTTGTCCTGTTTCATAAACAGCAGTTAACCATTCGTTGGCATGATCAATGACTTTTTGATCGCGCAGCCCTAAGGGATTCCATAGTGTCATGTCATGCCTCTGTTTATCATCTGTCGGAAAGAAGTCTACTATAGCCGGATATTTTTTGAGAGTAAAGGGACATTAGACTTTTCTTGAAACCGTCAGTAAGGCAAAAAGTTTAATAAAAAAGCCTCCAAAAGGAGGCTTTTTTAATCATTTCAGAAACTTATTTCGTTTCTTCTTCGATGATATCATTATTGTCTGTTGCTGTATTGGCATCATCTGCTATCAACATATCAGCATCGAAATCTTTACGACCAATTTCTTCTTTAATACGGGCTTTACGGCCAGTTAAATCGCGTAAATAATATAATTTAGCTTTACGTACTGAACCATGACGTTTGACGGTAATGCTTTCAATTAAGGGGCTATGAGTTAAGAAAACACGTTCAACACCTTCGCCGTGAGAAATTTTACGCACAGTAAAAGAAGAGTTTAAGCCGCGATTACGTCGGGCAATTACGACACCTTCAAATGCTTGTAAACGTTCACGAGCACCTTCTTTTACTCGAACTTGCACCAAAACGGTATCACCCGATTTAAATGCAGGAACCTTTTTACTCATTTGTTCGGCTTCAAGTGTTTTAATAATGTTAGTCATTTTTATCTCCTTTGATGAAAGCGGCTAATAATGCTTGCTCTTCATCGGTTAACTCACGTTGCGCCCATAAATCAGGACGCCGTTGCCAAGTGCGTGCCAAAGCGTGTTGCTTACGCCAGCGGTTAATCTTGGCATGATTACCGCCGGTGAGTACCGATGGCACGGTTAAACCGGCTATCGATTCAGGACGCGTATATTGTGGATATTCTAATAAACCATCCACAAACGAATCTTGTTGGGCAGAATTGTCACCACCTAAGGCACCGGGTAAGTGCCGTATTAGGGCGTCGATTATAACACAAATGGCTAACTCACCACCGCTTAATACATAATCGCCAATCGACCATTCTTCATCAACGGCTAATTCGATGACTCGTTCATCGACTCCTTCGTAACGACCTGCCAACAAAATCATCTTTTTTTGTTTGGCAAATTCCTTACTCGCTGCATGATTATACGTTTTCCCTTGCGGCGACATATAAATTACCGGGGTGTCGTCCCCCAATGTTTGCTTTGCTTGGGTGATAGCGGCCATCAATGGCTCAACCATCATTACCATCCCAGGTCCTCCACCGTATGGCTTATCGTCAACGGTGCCATAGTTATCCGTGGCATAATCACGCGGGTTCCAAAAATGCAGAGTTAACAACCCTTTTTCTTGTGCCCGCCCGGGGATGCCGACGCTTAAACATTCAAACATTTCTGGAAAGAGGCTAATTATTCCAATTTCCATTGTAGACCTCTTGCCTAACTGCCCCTGGTGGCAGATCTATTAAAACTCTGGGTCCCATTCGACCACGATTTGTTTATTCGCTATATCGACCTTTATAATATGGTGATCAAGTATATAGGGGATTAAATGTTCTTTATCCTCCTTTTTTACTACCAAAATGGCATTCGCCAGGGTAGTGAATAAATGACTGACGGTGCCGAGAAATTGTTGCTGTTGATTGATGACGGTTAAGCCAATTAAATCATTCCAGTAGACTTCATCTTCTGCTAAGTCAGGCAATTGACTCCGTTCAATAGCAATGTCTTTATTGACGAATGCTTGAGCCGCTTCAGGACTATCAATACCAGCAAATTTTGCCACTATTTGATTACCTAAGCGTTTGGCTTCTACTTCCACTGTGTGCCATTCATGCTTATCTTGTAAAAACCAGGGTTTATACCTCAAAATATTGGTTTTTACTTCGGTAAAAGAATGGATTTTCACCCAACCTTTTACCCCATGAGATTTACCAACTTTACCCACTACAATATATTCAGCCATCGGCTGGCTACCTCATGGTTAGGTAAAGATTATTCTGCTGAAGTTTCAGCTGTACCCGCAGCAGTTTCTTCCGCAGCTTTAGCAGCAGCGGCTTCTTCTGCAGCTTTTGCCTCAGCACCTGCTTTAGCAGCGGCTTGTTTCGCAGCCACTTTTTTCGCTTTTTTGGCTTCGCGAGCGGCAGCTACCGCTTCAGGGCCCATTTTGGCTTCTTTCATTAATAAGCGAACGCGATCAGATGCTTGTGCACCTTTGGAAATCCATACTTCAGCTTTTTCTACGTTGAAACGTAAACGTTCTTCCCCGCCTTTAGCGATAGGGTTGAAAAAACCTAATTGTTCGATGAATGCGCCTGTAGAGGCATTGCGTTTATCCGCAACGACGATAGGATAAAAAGGACGCTTTTTAGCACCACTACGTGCTAGACGAATGACTACCATAATATGTATTCCTTAGTTCAGTTTAAAGGGGCTAAGCATATTCACTTAGCTAATCAACCCGGTATGTACTCACTAGGGCGGCGTATTGTACGGTTTTTTACTAGTGAATTCAAACGCTAAATGGGGAAAAATGATAATAACAACCATTTTAGTGTATTTTTTACTCGTTTTTGGGAGAAATCCCCTAAAGATAGCTAACTTGTTAAGGCTCGCTTAATTCCAAGCCTCTATTATGCCTGCTAATAATAATATAACCAAAAGAAGAATAAATATGAAACGGATACTATTAATTTGTCTTACTTTTTTAAGCCTAACTATTTATGCAGACGACCAGAGCACTTCTTCCTGGTCGCAATCATTATCGACAGCTATTGATAAGGATAAATCATCGATATCACAATCCGCCTCTAGCACGGTAGATAGCGAAAAAACTTCCATCACTCAGCAAATGACGAATAATCCTTTTGCGACGTCGACTAACTATGGAATTACCAAAACAGAATATACGGCACCGCTTTCTTTTATGCCACAACTGATCGTCGGCGGTCAATTTGGTAGTGAGCAATCGGGTAATCTAGATGCGATGTTACCATTTGGTACGACGAATGGTTCTTTATATTTTGCTGATTTGCGCGCCAATAAGTCGACGGATAATACGTTTAATGCCAGTGTGGGATTAGGCTATCGTTCAGTACTGGGCGACAGTGCTATTTTAGGCTTATCAGGATTTTATGATTTTTCTGATAGTCAAAATTATAAATATTTTTCTCAAGTCAGTGGTGGTATGGATGTATTGACCACGATGTGGGATTTTCGTTTAAATGGTTATTTCCCCATTGGTAGAAATAATCAATTATTGAGTAGTGTAGCTGCTCCTTATCAACAAATTGGCCATGAGTTATGGGCAGAAAATATGGATTTATATGAAGTCGCTAAACGGGGCGGCGATTTCGAGATGGGCCATTATATTTGGGGCGGTGATACCCATACTATGCGTTTATATGGTGGTGTTTATTATTTCGCACCGGGACAAGGAACGGCGCGCATGCTCGGTTATCGCGCACGCGTAGAACAATGGATTACGAGTTATTTAGCCGTTAATGGTACTTATCAACATGATGATGTGCGCGGTAATCAATATTATTTGGGTGTCAAATTCCGTTTCGGTGGCGTATCGGTAGAAACCAATAATGATTTAAATAATTCTGAATGGTTACGTCAACGTTTAATGGAGCCCGTCCAACGTGAAGAAGATGTGGTATTAAACCAACGACGTGATTTTTCACCGGTTTATCAATTGCCTTATTTGGTAGATTATGTCAAAGCGGGTAGCGTGGATGGTGATGGGACTTTTGAACACCCCTATAATAGTGTGGATGAGGCGATGCAAGATATGCAAGGTAAATCCAATGGTATCGTGTATATTGATGGTAACAACAATGCTCAATATACCATGAGTAATGGTACGCAATTAACGGATGGCGAAAGTATTTATGGTTCCGGCAGTGATTTTATCGTCAATGGTGTTGATTTTACTCGAGCGACGATTGCTCCGATGGTAACGATTGCTAATACTACGCCTAATGAGCCAGGTCTCTTAATGGGTAATAACACGTCTATTTCGGGTATCAATTTTGTGGGGGACAGTAGCGTAAAAAACATTGATGCGATTTATGCTACGAATGTTACGAATGTCCAGTTAGCTAATCTAAATTTTAATGGTTTTTCTAACGCAATTGAATTGAATAACGGGGTAATTAATACGACGCTCAATAATGTATCTGCCACTAATTCGATGAATGGCTTGCTGATTACAGGTGCTACTACTGCGAATATCGTAGTGACTAATAGCACGTTTAATTCGAATGTGGATAATGGTGTCGAGATTAATAATGGCGCTCAAAACATTACGTTAAATAATATTACAGCAAATGGTTCGACCAATGGATTATTGATCGACGATCCCATAAAAACGAATATTGCTGTCAGCAATAGTAATTTCAATTCAAACACTAGTGATGGTATTAGTATTACTGATGGAAGTATGTATATTAATTTACAAAATATTATCGCAACTAACAATCAACTTAATGGCGTGAGCTGTATTTCTTGTGCTAACTTAATAGTGTTTGGTAATAATCAATTTAACAATAATAAAAATAATGGTATTAGTTTATCGAATGTTAGTAATGTTAGTTTAGATGGTATCACCGCTAATGCGAATCAACAAAATGGTATTAGTATTGATGGGATTTCTAACGATGTCACTATTGGTGCGAACAGCGCTATTACGGCTAACGCGAATAAACTCAATGGATTGGTCGTGTATGATGATTTAGGTAAAACAAGTAACATTGATGTATTATCTGGCAATTATAATAATAATGTTGGTTCGGGCATTATGTTTTACGGGCATTATCAATGGTATTCTCTGAGTAATAGTATGATTGCCAATGTAACGGTTAATCATAATGGTCAAGGGATTACGATTGGTCAAGGAGCGACGAATATAACGCTTTCTAACGTGACAGCCGATTATAATACAGGAACAGGGTTGTCAATTCTTAATAAAGATATTGCCGATAGCTTCAATATCATTGTGAAAAATAGTAGTTTTAATAATAATGCTAGCGATGGCATTTTGATTTCAGGTGATTTTTCTTATACTCCAGAAAATGGAATAGAACCGATTCAATTTTTGAATGTCGTAGCTAACGGCAATACAGGAGATGGTCTTCATGTGCATGAAGATATAGGTAATAGCTTTGCAATCACTTCTCATCCATCGTTAATCCTTAATGATTTTACTGCAAATAATAATGGCAAAAATGGATTTGAAATGGAAAATGGTATATTACCATTCGACTCAGTCGGTATTTCTAGATATGCGCTAACGGTTAACAATAGTAGTTTTATAGACAATACATTAAATGGTATTAGTTTTATGGATCACAATGGCTCGCAAACATTTTCTACAGCTCCCAATCAATTTATTACGGATACTCAATTACGCGGTAATGGTGATGCACAATTGATAGGTTCTGGTTGTAATATTCAATTAAATGAACAAGCTGATCAACTTCAAGGGTTAGCCATTAATGCGAATTCAGGCTTAGGCGTAAGCTCTATTCCTACGGTGATTAGGGTGACAGTGGATGGTGTGGAAACTGATTTAGGAAATAATCAACAACATTCATTTAATTAAAAATGAGCACCAGGCGGTAATTGACTTTTTAAAGCACGCATCATCTTCGTCATACCGCCTTTTTGCGAAACTTTTTTCATCATTTTTTGCATTTGGGTAAATTGTTTTAATAAACGGTTGACATCTTGAATTTGCGTTCCAGAACCGGCGGCAATGCGGCGTTTACGCGACGCTTTAATCACATCGGGAAAGTTTTTTTCTTTCGGAGTCATCGATTGAATAATGGCGATCGTTTGTTTAGATTGTTTTTCCCCGAGTTGAGCTTGCGCGGCATTAGCCATATTAGCGGCACCCGGTAATTTATTTAATAAACTGCCGACACCGCCCATTTTTTGCATTTGTTGCAATTGATCAGCAAAATCCTGTAAATCAAAATCTTGGCCTTTTTTAAATTTCTTAGCCATTTTTTCGGCTTGTGCTTTATCGACTTTACTTTCGACTTCTTCAATTAAGCTCAGTACATCGCCCATACCTAAAATACGCGAGGCAATACGGGCAGGGTGGAAAGGCTCTAGCGCATCGGTTTTTTCACCCATACCGATAAATTTAATCGGTTTGCCCGTAATTTGTCGCACGGATAATGCGGCCCCGCCACGAGCATCACCATCGGCTTTGGTTAAAATCACCCCGGTCAAAGGTAGAGCGTCATTAAAGGCTTTCGCGGTATTGGCAGCATCTTGCCCCGTCATGCTATCGACGACAAACAATGTTTCAATAGGATTGATGGCTTGATGTAACGTTTGAATTTCTGCCATCATGACATCATCGATAGCCAATCGGCCCGCAGTATCGATGATCAACACCTCGACATTTTGTCTCTTCGCCGCATCGAGCGCTGCTTTGGCAATGGCTAATGGTTTTTCACTCGTTGCACTCGGAAAGAAATGGGTATTAATTTGTTTAGCTAAGGTTTCCAATTGTTGGATAGCGGCGGGACGATAAATATCGGTACTAGTGACCATCACCGATTTTTTAAATTTTTCTTGTAACAACTTGGCTAATTTTGCTGTGCTAGTGGTTTTACCCGAACCTTGCAAACCTGCCATTAAAATCACCGCAGGTGGGGTGGTTTTTAAATTAAGCTCAGCATTTTCTTCACCCATTAATGCGGTTAATTCATCATTAACGATTTTAATCAGCATTTGCCCGGGATTTAAACTCTTGCTAACTTCAATACCCAATACTTTTTCTTTGATATGAGCGATAAAATCTTTAACTACTGGTAACGCTACATCGGCATCTAATAAAGCTAAGCGAATTTCTCGTAAGGTATCTTTGATATTATCTTCAGTTAAGCGTGCTTGGCCACGTAACGATTTAATGGTTTTACTTAAGCGTTCCGATAATTGACTAAACACAATATTTCACTCCTGCTTCTTCGCTTTCCCAGACACTAAAAGCAATCACTTTTGCTAACTTTCTATCAAGCGCCTGGCTTAATTGCTCAAAAAAGAATTTTGCCAAATTTTCATTGGTAGGATTTATTTGATCAAAAGGAGGTAATTCATTTAAAAAATCATGATCATACGGTTTTGCTAACCTATCCATCGCGCGTTTAATATCATAAAAATCGACAACTAAGCCTTTATCATCGGGTTCTTGAGTTTCAATTTCAGCGATCAATTTAAAATTGTGGCCGTGAATATTGGCACAAATGCCTTCGTAATCGCGTAATGAGCGCGCAGCATTTAGCCAACTTGTGGTAGATAAGATATATTTTCCCATGGTGCTTATGGTACCTCGATTGAATACGTGAGACAAGCTAGCTGAGCTATTTTCTGCTACAATAGGAGCAAATTATATGAGGTAAATAATGACTATCCGTACTCGATTTGCTCCCAGTCCCACTGGCTATTTACATATTGGTGGCGCACGTACCGCTTTATTCGCTTGGTTATTTGCCCGTCAGCAGGGTGGACAATTTGTGTTGCGGATTGAAGATACCGATCAAGAGCGTTCGACGCAAGAATCGGTCGATGCTATTTTTACTGGTATGACGTGGCTAGGTTTAGATTGGGATGAAACACCAGTTTATCAAACTCAGCGTTTGGATCGGTATCGACAAGTGGCCGAGCGATTAATCGAGCAAGGACATGCGTATCGTTGTTATTGCAGTAAAGAACGGTTGGAGCAGTTACGCACGGAACAATTAGCCAATAAATTGAAGCCTCGTTATGATGGGCATTGTCGCCATCATGTTGCCCAGTCTATCGATGCCACTTATGTCATCCGTTTTAAAAATCCAACCGAAGGCAAAGTGACGTGGCAAGATTTAGTGTATGGTGAATTGAGTATTGCGAATAGTGAATTGGATGACTTAATCATCATTCGTTCTGATGCTATGCCTACTTATAATTTTGCAGTGGTAATCGATGATTGGGATATGAATATGACTCATATTCTGCGCGGCGATGATCATATCAATAATACCCCGCGACAAATTAATTTATATCATGCCTTGGGAGTTCCGCTACCAAAATTTGGTCATTTACCGATGATTTTAGGTAGCGATGGTGCGCGTTTATCTAAACGTCATGGGGCAGTGAGTGTGACACAATATCGCGATGAAGGATATTTACCCGAAGCGATGGTAAATTATTTAGTACGTTTGGGTTGGGCGCACGGTAATCAAGAAATTTTTTCTAAACAAGAAATGATAGATTTATTTGATATCACGCATATTAGTAAATCTCCCGCTACGTTTAACCCTGAAAAATTATTATGGTTAAATCAGCATTACTTAAAAACCAGTCCACCAGATTATGTAGCGGGCTTATTGGCTAGCCACTTAAAGCAGCGGAATATTGAAGTGAAGTCGGATATGGATTTAATTGCTATTGTTAAAGCCCTCTCTGAACGTAGTAAAACGGTAGTCGATATGGTGGAACAAAGTCGATATTTCTTTCAAGAAGTGCAAGGGTATGATCAAGAAGTCGTTGCTAAATTTTTCACACCCGAGATCAAACCCGTATTACAGCAATTACGGCAGCGATTCGGCGCTTTGTCGATCTGGGCGCAAACCGATATCCATGCTGTCATCCAAACGGTCGTGGCAGACAGCGGACTTAAATTAGGAACAATAGGTCCAGCGATCCGAATTGCTATCACCGGCGGGACCCAATCTCCGTCGCTGGACTTAACTTTATATTTGTTGGGGCAGCCACGCGTATTAACTCGTTTAGACAAGGCGATCGATAGCCTCGCTTGATAAATATAACTTAATAAAAAAAGGAGCGGCTGCTCCCTTTTTTATCTAAGATAATAAGTTATTTTTTACCAATATTATCTTGATAATAATCTAATTGTTGCCAACTCTTTTCAATTAATGTGTAAATTGGCGCTGGAATAGCGACATAGTCTAATTGAGTCGTGATCGAATCACCATTATGAAAAACCCAGCTAAAGAATTGGAGGGCAGCATTGGTCGCAATAGGATTGCGGGGTGTTTTAGCTACTAAGATAAACGTAGTTGCCACGATTGGCCAACTATCCGTGCCACCTTGATTGGTGAGAATTTGATAAAATCCTTTATTTTGATCCCAATGAGCATTTAATGCCGCCGCAGAGAAGCTTTGCTCGGTCGCATTGACAGTATTACCGGCACGATTAACCATTCGTACCGTAATCATATGACTTTGCATCGCATAAGCATATTCCACATAACCGATACTATTGGCTAGCGTCATGACTTGTGAAGCGACACCGGCATTGCCTTTGGCGCCAATACTATTTTGGCCAGGCCACGAAATCATGCTATTGACGCCTAATTTTGCTGCCGCGATAGTGCTAACATCACTTAAATAATGACTGAAATTAAAGGTAGTGCCAGAACCATCTGAACGATTGACGGTAGTAATAGCGGCATCCGGTAAATTCAGGGTAGGGTTTAATTTACGAATTTCGGGGGCATTCCATTTAGTAATATTCCCTAAATAAATATCCGCTAAGACGGGGCCGCTCAGCACTAATTGATTAGTTTTAATGCCTGGAATGTTAATAATCGGCACAATCCCACCGATCACCATCGGAAATTGAATTAAGTTTTTTTGATTTAAGTCATCTACTGTTAAAGGTTCATCAGTCGCGGCAAAATCCACCGTGTTAGTATAGATTTGACGTAAGCCGCCACCTGAGCCGATCGGTTGATAATTAACTTGTATTTGCGTGTTGGTTTGGTAGCTATCTGCCCATTTGGATAGTGCAGGGTAAATGAAGCTCGAGCCCGCTCCAATCACTTGAGATTTACTTGAACACATAGTGAGAAATAAGGTTGCCGTTAGTATCGCAACAGTATTAAGAAGTTTTTTCATAAAATAGGCTCCTCTGCGAAGAATTTAGTGATTACTAATATAATTTTCTGTTCTTTTATCTTGCGGATTGTTAAATAATTGATGGGTATCAGCATGTTCAACAATTTCACCATTCATCATAAAGACAGTTTCTTGCGACAGTCGTTTAGCTTGAGCAAGATTGTGAGTAACGATAATAGTAGTGAATTCTTTTTCTAATTCTTTGATAAGGTCTTCCACTTTAGAAGCAGAAATCGGATCTAAAGCGGAAGTAGGTTCATCCAGCAATAAAATTTTAGGTTTAATCGCAATAGTACGAGCGATGGATAAGCGCTGTTGTTGACCACCCGATAAATGGGTACCGGCATCGTGTAATTTATCTTTCACTTCATTCCATAATGCGGCTTGTTTTAACGCTTCTTCTACTCGGATAGCTAAATCCGCTTTTGATAATTTTTCATGTAATTTTAACGCATAAGCGATATTGTTAAAAATAGACATAGGAAAGGGGGTTGGCTTTTGGAATACCATGCCGATTTCACGGCGTAAACTATTTAAATCAATGTCATCCGCCAAAATATCTTCACCTTCGAGTAAAATTTTCCCGGTGGCACGTTGATAAGTGTGCATGGCATAAATACGGTTGAAGCTACGCAATAAGGTAGATTTGCCTGAACCAGAAGGACCAATTAAAGCAGTAGTATGCTGTTTTTTAAAGTCAACATTGATGTCGAATAATACTTGCGTTTTAGCATAGTAAAAATTTAGATGTTCGGTTCTTAAATATTTTTCAGCCATAGCTTTATCTCGTGTGATGTTTATTATAAGCAATAATTCGTGCCGCGATGTTAATAATTAAAATCGCTACAGTAATAATCAGCGCGCCTGCCCAAGCTAAATTTTGCCAGTCTTGATAGGGGCTCATTGCATATTGGAAAATAACGACGGGTAAATTGGCGATGGGTTGCGTCATATCCACGGATGAAAATTGATTATTTAAAGCAGTAAATAATAAGGGTGCAGTTTCTCCGCTAATGCGGGCAATTGCTAATAAAATAGCGGTAATGATACCACTGCGCGCTGCTCGGTAAACGATGAAAAGGGTGACTCGCCAACGCGGGATGCCAAGTGCCATCGCGGCTTCTTTTAAAGTGGGTGATACTAGATAAAGAACGTCTTCGGTGGTTCGGACGATCATTGGTAATGCGATAATCGCTAACGCTCCTGCACCGGCAAAACCCGAAAAATGTCCCAATGGGCGAACGAAAATAGCATACACAAATAAACCGATCACGATGGAAGGTGCGCTTAACATGACGTCATTAGCAAAGCGAATAATTTTTGCTAACCGTTTAGTTCCGTAAAAATCGACCATGAAAGTTGCAATTAAAATGCCAATCGGTGCGGCGATTAAAATACTTAAACCCGTCATCAAGATACTACCTAAAATGGCATTACCCAAGCCACCCGACATACCAGGAGGAGGGGTAGATTGGGCGAATGTTTGCCAATGAATATTGGGCGCACCTTGCACTATTAGCGACCATAAAATAATAATTAAGGAAGCTAAGCTAATGAATGAAGTGAAATAGCACAAACCCGTAAAAATATGATTTTTAATGAGACGATGCTTGCTGATACGTAACTTCATTATTGCGATCCTCCGCGAGGAGCGGCGCGTTTTAAGAAAGCCCGCGATATCGCTAGGGCAATAAAGGTAATGATAAATAAAATCAAACCTAACTCCATAAGAGAAGAAGGGTACAAGGTACCATAAGCTTCATTAAACTCATTAGCTAAAGATGCTGAAATGGTAGTGCCTGGCATAAATAATGCCGAGAAAAATTTATGAGAATTACCAATAACGAACGTGACTGCCATGGTTTCGCCTAGGGCGCGACCAAAACCTAAAATGATGCCACCTAATAAACCAGCGCGAGTATAAGGTACCATGATATCCCAAACGACTTCCCAGCGAGTAGCGCCGATACCGTAACCCGCTTCTAACATTAAATGAGGAGTAGAATCTAATACATCGCGCATAACAGAAGAGGTCAATGGAATGACCATGATGGCCAGAATAATGCCGGCGGTAAAGACGCCCACACCGATGGGTAAGCCACCGAAAATATAATCTAACACGGGAATGCCTTGAGTATGGGTGATGAGCCAAGGTTGAATATGGGTAGCCATGAAAGGAGCTAAGATAAATAACCCCCAAATACCATAGATGATGCTAGGAATACCTGCCATTAATTCAACTAATCTTGCCATCACTTGACTTAATTTAGGCGGTAAAATTTGTGTGATGAGGACGGCGACACCAAAGCTTAGCGGAATTGCGAAAACCATGGCAATTAGAGAAGTTACGATGGTACCAAAGATAGCGGTTAAGGCGCCTAAATTATTATTGGCGGGATCCCAGTTTTTATTCCATAAAAAGCTAAAGCCAAACTGTTTTAGGCTAGGATAACTTTCCCAAATAAGGCTAGCGAGAACCGAAAAAAGAATAATTAATAGGAGAATAGCCAAGCCACGAGTAAAGTAGGCAAATGTCTTATCTGGTTCAATACCAACTTGTTTAGTAATCACTGAGGGTGGCACTGAAATTCACATTCCTTTCTATAAAAATTTTGAGATAGTATAATGGCTAAGCCCACTAATTGCATCCGTTTTTTATGGTCTTAAGGAGGATATCGTAGGCGAGGGTAAATTTTTTGTTCATCCTCTAGCCGAATTGTCAGAAGCTTATTGCTGCAAGGGGTAAAGAAAAAAGAGCAAAGCGATAGAAAATAAGCAGGTTATTCTTGACACCCAAGCGGAAAATGCTAAAATCTTCCGCTCTCTTCGGGGCTATAGCTCAGCTGGGAGAGCGCTTGCATGGCATGCAAGAGGCCGACGGTTCGATCCCGTCTAGCTCCACCAAGTCACTGCCATGACATAGACTAGAAGTCTAATATCGACGAGCACGGGTGCTCGTTTTCTACTAGGTCCCCATCGTCTAGAGGCCTAGGACACTGCCCTTTCACGGCGGTAACAGGGGTTCGAATCCCCTTGGGGACGCCACTTATACAAATTCAGAAAGTCAGGATACGTTATGTGGTTTTATATTTTGAAATTATTTATCTCGGCTGGCATCATCGTCGCGGTTTCTGAATTAGCGAAAACGAATGCAACGATGGGCGGCTTAATTAAATCGTTACCACTGATTTCTATTTTATCGATGTGTTGGGTTTATGTCGCGACGCAAAATACTGATACGATTGCAAAACTTTCTCTCAGTACGTTTTGGTATGTCTTGCCTACCTTACCGATGTTTTTAGTGTTGCCTTTATTATTAAAATATCGTATTAATTTCTATACTAGCTTAACGTTGTCGATCGCGGTGATGTTGCTGGGTTATATCGTTACTACCATTATTTTAAAACGGTTTGGTTATTCTTTGTAATAAGTTTACCCCTATCGCTTGCTAAGATAATCGAATTTTCTTGTATTGCATTAAAGCCCCAGCAATTGAAATGATGGTCAAATATAAAATACCCGACAAACTCCAAAACATTAAACTTAACTCTCGATTAAAAATTTCAAAGAAAAACACTAATACAGGGTTGAGAGGGCAGATGATTGCAATCGTAAGGGGTTCTAATTCTCGTAATGCATATTGAAAAATAGTTTGTGGAATAATAATAAAACTCACGGCGATGATCAGCATAGGTAGCCATAAAGAATCATTAAAAATAGTCGGAATTTCAGGCTTAGCTAAAAAGAAAGTTAGCCCAATCATTAACCAAAATCGTATGGATAAAATATCGATAGGGGAGAATCCATTAAGACTTAATTTTTTTGCCTGAATATTGTTAATTGCCAGGGCCACACCCGAACCAATACAGCACAGAAAAGCCCATAGCATCGTGAGAAAAGAAAAATGGCGGATAGCCGATTTTTGCTCTAAGACAACCAGTGCCAGCAGAAAAATCCCCACAAATAATAAAATAGAAATGATTAATTCTTGAGTACGTATTTCTTTTTTATAACCTATAATCCAGTGACTGCCTAAGGTTGCAGGGTAAACGCATCTAAATTTGCACAATACGCTTGATTATAAGACAAAATAGTTGAAAGATAACTCCTTTTAAAGAGGAGGAGTGAGATGGATACTATTTTTATAGAATGTTTTGGGAATCTTAC
>JACCDV010273565.1_pt1 | contig 59416 bp, 46 predicted proteins | sample 7446131 | NCBI WGS metagenome assembly JACCDV01 (sample SAMN15323448, study PRJNA562643) | freshwater metagenome | isolation source: river surface water | place: USA:Blue River Watershed | collected 2017-08-17
TCAAATGGTTTTTCACGTGCAATAGGGGAGCCTTTTGAGAATGATGGCACTAATAAACTAGCTCCTAAGATCGAGGCAAAATCACGGCGATTCATCTTATTTCTTTTTTAAAGTGGATAAATATTCAATTAAATCAACTAATTCTGTTGTATTCATTCCATCAGCTAAACCTTCTGGCATTAAGGACTCTGGTACTTGTTTGTAAGATTTCAAGGCAGATGTTTTAAAGCTTTTAACTAATCCGCCCGGAATTCGTAATACGATATCAGTCTCGTTTTTTGAAACGATAATTCCTTGGTAGGTATCCCCCGATTTGGTCTTTACTTCAAAAGTTTCGTAGCCAAAACCAATCCCAGCGTTAGGATGCAAAATAGACATATACAATCCTTCTTTGGATAATTTGGATCCTATTTCAGATAGCTTAGGTCCTAATTCAAGCCCCTCATTATTTACCACATGACACATCGCACACGAATTAGTAAAAACAACTTTGCCTTTCACTGCATCTCCAGACATTTTGATTAATTCGGCTGTCGTTGGATGTGTTTTTTTGGTTTCATTTTGATGTTTGTCTAAATAACTATTTGCTTTCATTCGAATCGACTTTCTCCAAGCCTTTTGAAGGCTTTCCACTACTAGCGGAATATAAGCAGGTGCGATTTTCTTTTTTTCTAATAAATCCAAGACAAATTCTTCCGTTGGATAGGCATTGCCAATAACTCTCGCCGCTTGCATTTGTACGGCTTTACCTAGCTTCGGATTCGAAATAGCGTCAAACAACAATTGAGCTGATTCTGTTTTCCCTTGGTAACGTAAAGATTCGATTAAAGCTAACTGTTCTGATTCATTTCCTGAAAGAAACTTAGCTCGAATTAATGCTGATCCACCAGGCAAGTTGTACAACACTTGGCCAGCTTTATTCGACTCGGTACGGGAAAGAACCATTCCTAACACTCGATCGCTTTCTTCTTTTAACTGATAGTAATCTACTAACTCTAAGTATTGCTTCCCAGTGGTTTGCTTTAACAAGCTTAACAATAGTTGTTTAACCTCTGGATGGCTTGAAATATAGGCTGGCTTCATATGCCGAACAGCCTCTAATTGTGTGGTTGCGTCCGTAGCAAATGGACCTTGAATTAGCCCAAACAAAGCCTCTGATTTCTGATCCCCGGGCATAAAATCCAAGGCACGGAAATAAGCAGGTGACTTAGTTTTTCCAATCATTTCGATGAGTGCCGGCAGTGCTTTCTCTGTTCTTGCTCGCCAAACAATATCCGCATATCCTTTCGAATTCTCAGGTTTTAGAGCAGAATAAGCCGCAAAGCGTTCATCCCAATTGCCATCGGCACCGATTCCTAACGCCTCTAGGTACCATCGATCTGTACCCGTGTGGCGCATGGCTAAACTCGCCCAAAGTTTATTCACGTCCTCTCCTGAAAGATGGCGTAAGGCAATGGCTAATTCACGTCTAACAGAGGCATGTTGGTCTTTAACCGCTTTTGTCGCTAATGCAGACCATTCTGCGAAAGGCTTTTGTTTCGCAGCCCGAATGGCCATCGCTTTTAAATTAGGATTAGCCTGTTCATAGGCTTTTTGAATAAATTCATTGGAGCGAGGGCCTTTATTCAATACCCAGAATGCGCGTGCTCTAAATCTTGGGTTCTCGTGGGTTGTAAATTCATTTTCTAATACCGCCTCAGCCTTGTTTCCCATCTTTTGCAATGCTTGGAATGCAAGGAAACGTGTTTCTAAATTAGGGTTCTCGAGTGCTCTTAGAGCTGATTCGGGTGTGCTGAGATCAATAGGCGTTGTTTTGTATGCGTGTCCTTTGGGGGCAATTCGATAGATGCGGCCTTTGGCCTGATCCCCAGCTTGATGCCCACCTACACCTGGATCATACCAGTCAGCTACGAAAAGCGATCCATCGGGAGCTGTTGCCACATCAGCGGGCCTAAACCATTGATCCCGGGAGGTAATTAAATTATTGATTCTGGCTTCATATCCTGCACCCCAGGGAGTAGTGGCATAAGAACGCACCACATTTGGTCCTGCATCAGTGTGGATCATCTGATTTTGGAAAATGGATGGCAATAGATTTCCCTCATAAATTATCATCCCCGTAGGTGATCCTGCCCCTGTTTGTAATAAATTGGGAACTACACCTGGATCATTCAAATGCCAGTGCCGCAATGGAATTTCTTTTTCTAAGTTTGTGCGATTAACTGACCAGCCCTCGCCAGTCATTTCATCTACATAACCATAGTTTCCGTGCTCGAATACGGCATTAATTCGCACCCCTTTATTGCCATCATCATCATTATCTGATTGCCAAAGTGCCCCATAAGAATCGACCGCCACCTCGAAATTGTTTCTAAAATTATGACCTAAAACCTCGACTTGGCTACCATCTAGATTGCAACGAAATACCATACCTTGGCGGTATTTCTTAGGCCCGATGGGATCACCGTCTTGATCCAGAACAGGATTTCCTTTTCCATCTAAAAGCTGCTTGCCTTCATTTCCGATATTAAAATACAGTTTTCCCTCAGGACCAAAAGTAAAGGCATGCGCCCCATGATCATGTTGATCTCCACCAATTCCCGAAAACATCACCTCTTTTCGGTCTGCTTTTCCATCTCGGTTGTCATCAAACATTTTCCAGATATATGGACTTTGAGAGACAATAACCATTGAATCTAGGACAGCAATTCCAAGAGGAGCATTGAGTTCTGGTGATTGATAAAATATTTTGCGACTATCTGCCTGACCGTCTCCATTCGTATCTTCTAAAATGAGGATGCGATCCCCTTGCGGATTTGTTGGGTTGCCATTGATTCCAGGCCGGTAATTATAGGCTTCTAATACCCAAACCCGACCTTTCGAATCTACATCAATATTCGTTGGATTAATGAGCATGGGCTCCACTGCGAACGGTTTTAGTTCTAATCCCTCCGGTACTTGCAAAGTAGAAACCTTTACTTGCACAGAATCAGTCACGAATTGCTTGGGCTGATTTAAAGATGGGATGCCTAAGCTAACAAGGCTAATCATCCCACCTAGGAATAGGAGCGGTGCGTTTTTAGTCATTTTCATTTTTATTACCGAATAGTAGAGAACGAGGTAGGTTTCATGTATACAGACTCGATTTTCTCAATAATCTTTCCGTCCATTTCTGAATCTGCTGCTACTTTTTTCCATTTAGGATCATTTATAAAACCTGCCCAGTTAGACTTAGCGTCTTCTTCTGAAGAATGGGATACTAGGTAAACTAATTTACTTTGAACCGCTGGATCCTTTTCGATGGTCGTAAAGTAAGCGATGTTTTTCATACCATGTTGCTTAAAAAGTTTCATCGTATGATCCTTAAAACGAGCAAGTATGGCCGGATTTCTACCAGGTAATTGTGAATAGGTGCGTAATTCGAATACTTGATCTACAGCACCTCCTGAAGGCTTGATTTTAGGACTAAAATCCGTTGCATTCATAAACACGCTAGTCACTTTAGCGACAATTTTACCAGTCTCTTCTGACTTTTTTGAAACCGTTTTCCATTCAGGGTCGCTGCTGAAATGCTTCCAGGAGGAATCACGATCCGCCTTAGATGGATAAGCTAAAATGTAGTAAAGTGCATTATCTGTATTATTTGTAGGGATCCAATAGCCTACATTTGTCATGCCATGTTTTTCAAAAATCTTGGTGGTATGGTTGGTGAATCGTTGAATTAAAGCGTCTAGTCTACCCGGGTGGCAATAATAGATACGCATTTCGAAATAACGATTATCAGTTTTTTTTGCGTTTACAGCAAAGGAGAAGAGACCTGAGCATAGCAAGGTCAAAAGGAATATTTTTTTCATGTGTCTTAATAGGTTTGTACGAATTTACGGATTTAATCGTCTTTTCAGTAGTTTGTCGACCATAAAAAAAATCATCTCAGGTTTCAGCGTTCTCCAGTTCGGAATTTGTAGATTTCCGCCAAAATTGAAATAGTAATCAATCTTATATTTGGCCCATTCTTCCTCCACAAAAGGGGCAAAATGCATGGCTGCAATCCAACCATCTTCCACATCTTCAAACCATTCTGCGTAATAATCATCGTCAAAGGAGCCATGAAAGTTCAATACATTTTCACCCACTAAAATGAAATGTTTAATTCCTGCGTCCACGAAATGATCCACCACCGTTCTTTTCAGATGCATTATATCATTATGGAGCGTATCATTCCATTCCCCGAACAATTCGATGATGGTATACTTAGCCGCATAGTCCGTGAATAAAATTTTACAGAAAAGTGTTTCTGAACCAATATCGTCCCAAAGTGGGTGAATATAGTAGCCATAAATATCATTTTCATGGGTAGTTTGGGAATAATAGCGACCGAAAAAAGGCGATTTTTTATCCTTAGCCGCGACGTAAATAGATTCCCATTGGAAGGACGGTTCAATGTTTTGCATGCCCTAATAACCTAAAAAAGGCTCGCAATCGCAAGCCTTTTTTACTATCTATTTGAGATTAAATTTAAAGAGAAACGGCCTTCTTAAATGCGCCATTTCCATCGAATTCAATCATATATTTTTTATTGGCCACTTCGATAACCACGTGGTAAAACTTTACCACATTATCCACGGAACCACTTACGCCTTTAACAAAGGCCCAACCTGCATACTTGATGTCTAAGTAGGACTTAACTGTGGTAGGTAGGTCTGTAGTCTTCAATTCTTTTATGCCCAAATTTGGAGGATTATGCCCTGATTTTCCTCCCTGATGTTGAGTTAGAACCTGGAATTTAGCATCTAAATGAATATCTTTTTTTGTGGTGCCTACCGTAACTCCTACATGGTATTCAACAATTACCGAATCTTTTAAAATAGCGACAGCGTAATCCAATTTATATCCTGCGACGTTTGCATTTAAATAGCTAATTAAGCCAGCAGGCAGTGTTTTTAACTCAATTTTGATGAAATTTGGACCTTTTGTATTCACCTCTTTTGTTATCAAAATCTTACCTGTTCCATCAATCACTAAATCATAAGGAACTCCTAATTTTTCAATACGGATATGGTATACTTCCATGCCTTTCGGATCCTTCACTAAAATAGCTCTCTTAAATGTATACCCAGAAATGGTGGATTTTACTGCCGCAGGTAGATCAATTAAGGCGATTTCTGTAGCTGCTGGTGCTGGACCTTTCTTTCCGGTTTTCATTTGTAAACCCTTTATTTGGTTTAAAAAAGCACCTGTTTGATCAAAGAATACGGAGTAGTTTTCCTTATTGAAATTTAATTCAACTCTGAAACCTAATTTTTCCCCTTTCGTCTTTTTGAATGCATGTTCAATGGATGCTCCTGGAAAATTCGTCTCTAGGTAGGTGAGAATTGCAGCCGGCAATGCTGATTTAGGAATTTTCACGGCCTCTTCCTTAATGACACCCTTATTGGAGACGACTACTTGAGCTTCTGTTGTAGGTGTAATTACATTAGCAACATAAAGCGAATTTGTTTGAAGAGTTGAGAAGTCAACAGATGTCGCTTTCGGATATACCTTAGTAACTGCTTGTGTTACAAGAACAGGCACATCTTGAGGTGCCAAGATTGTAGCCACTTGTGGGTCTACATTTTGATCTTTCGTACACGCTTGCAAGGCGAGTAATGAAACAAACGCGATTAATGAAATTTTTGTTTTCATGATTTTAAAAGTTGATTTGGTTTATCAAACGGTAAATCTGATACAATTATATAGGTATTTTTTGAAAAAAGAAAAAGTGGAGCAACCTATTGACTATCAGCTGCATCTAGGATGCAGAATTATCAGATACTTGATAAATTATAGTACCTTGTATTGCAAAGTACCTTTTGTTTTATATCTTTGCCAAAGATTTATCAAATCAACATGAAAAAACGTCATCATCTTCTTTTATTACTCGTTTTTTGCAGTTTTCAAGCCATGTCACTTGGCTTCCCACATCGCTTATATCCAGCGAAGTTTATTAAAAAGACAATCCAAGTTTTTGTAAAAAACTCAAAGAAATAATGTTTAATTTTGGTCGAAAGACTAAAATGCTATGAGTTTATTATTTATTGAGTGGAATGCTGATCCTACCATTATTACCTTATTAGGCTTCCCTATTCGTTGGTATGGCCTATGTTTTGCCTTCGCTTTTTTAGCCGGTTTTCAGGTAGTTAGTTACATGTTCAAAAAAGAGGGGAGACCGGTAGAGCAAGCGGATCAATTATTGATTTACACGATGGTAGGTACCGTAGTGGGGGCTCGAATGGGTCATTATTTTTTCTATGAATTTCCGTTGCTTTTAGCCGATCCAGTTCGTTTTTTTATTCAAATGATTACCCCACCTTTTTCAGGATTAGCCTCTCATGGAGCAGCCATTGGTCTTTTTACAGCTTATTATCTATACACGAAAAAGAACAAAGATCAGTCCTATTTATATGTGACTGACCGTATTGTGATTGCCACTGCTTTAGCGGGCTTCTTTATTCGTTTCGGGAATCTGATGAATTCTGAGATTATTGGGAAGCCAACTGATTTGCCTTGGGGCTTTAAATTTATGCGAGATTACGAGTTTAATCCGAGTGGTTTAGCTGCGTTCGTAGTTCCACGTCACCCATCTCAATTGTATGAGGCACTTTCTTGCTTAATTATTTTTGCTTTTTTACTGTGGATGTGGAACCGTCAAAAACAAAACACACCCCATGGGATTTTGACTGGTCTTTTTATGATAATCCTTTTTACGCTTCGTTTCTTTTATGAGTTTTTGAAGGAAAATCAGAGCTCATTTGAAGACGGTTTGTCGTTGAATATGGGTCAAATCTTATCCATTCCCGCCGTTCTTTTCGGGGTAGGCGTTCTTTGGTATGCTAAGCGTAAAACTACTTAGAATAGTCAAAGCGCAGGTGCGATAAATCAGGCAGGTGCTTTTTAGGTCTTTTTAACTCGTATTCGTAGATGACTTCCCCTAGGTTTTTGTAGAAAGGGAATCCGATTGTATCATAATCGTACTTCTCATCATTAAAGATTTCGTCTTCATTGCAGAGTAAAACTGCCGTCACTATAAATTCTACCTTTTTTTCAAAATCGACCACATAGGCGTTGTCTAGAAGAAAGCCGTAGGCATCACCCACTTTGTTAAATATCCGAATCGAGGGGTTTAATGTGGCATTTTTCTCCGATCCATAATACAAGAATTTGCAGTAGCTGGGAAACTCATCTAGGTAGACTGGATCTTTTGACTCTGTAGGATACATGGACATGTAGCGGTAGAGAAAAGCATAATCCTCTTTGGATAATTGAAATTGATTTTTCGTTGGAAATGCCTCCGGCAACATTAATCGTTTTAGAAATTCATGCTGTGCCGCTAAGGGATAGGCATTTTTTAGACTAAAGTCCAAAGGTCGATCTTCCACCAACCCTGCATCATTCATGGTTCCTTTCCCTAATAAAATGGGGTAATTTGCCGCATAGGGCTTATTATTAAAGGCTTCTGATTGATGATAAAGTAATTTGCCTGAAGCATCAATCAATTGAATGGGATTCGTGTATTGATTCTCAAGTCGAGGAAGAGGAGTTTGTAAACGGTGCGTGAGGCGGACTCCTTGGAATCCTTTGTTTGCCATGGATTCATTGAAGGGTCTTTGGCCTAAAAACTCATACAGGCGATTATAGGCCTCATTATCAGAGACCAAAAGAATCTTTTTGATATAATGAGCAATGCTGGGTAAACCCGACGCAGCCGTAGAATCGGTCTTAATTTCTAGCTGAGAAGGTCGGTTTTTAAGTGTTTGAAAGGTCGTCTCTTTTTTAATTTTAAGGGTATTCAGTTTTTCAAGAGCTAAAACACTGGCGGCTAATTTTACTGTACTCGCGGGATAAAAATATTCAGTTGAATCTGATCGATAGGAATAGGTGGTCAGTATAGGTTTATTCTTTGCATCGCGATCGATTTGAGTGTAGAGTATTTGAAGGCGGTATTTTGCAGGGTTATCGGTTAGTTTCTTAAACTTATGCGGATGAGAAAGCAATAATTGCTCTAGGAAATTCGAGGATTTTTGAGCGAATGCACTCATGCTGATAAATAGAAAAAATAGAAATTTAGACATAGCTTTTAATGGCATCGGTGATGGTATCAATATCTTCGAAAGACAGACAGGTAGGCAAAATAGCCCTGCAAACAGGTGGAGCACTGATGTCTGGGTAGGCAAAATGATTCACTAAAATCCCCGCTGCTTTTAGATGTTCGAAAAAGCCTGGGGCTTTAGAACAGAAGGCAGGATAACCCGCTTCAAAGGTCAATGGAACATCAAAACCCGCTAGGTTACTTGCGAAGCGATCTGCCAAGACTTTACTTTGCTTTCTTTGCTCCCTGTAGACCTCCATCGACTGTAAAGCTGCTTGGCAAAAAGCAGGGTTAGGGGGCGCTGAACCTACCCAAAATGGATCTTTCTTAATTTCTTCGATCTCTTTTTCAGACCCTAAAATGACTCCAGCAGGCAATCCGAAAGCCTTGGAAAGCGATGCAGTTTGAAGTAAATGACCGGAACAAGGTAAGTGAATTTCTTGAATTCCCACTCGGTGCGATTCATCCACAATTAGAAAATTAGCTGGATGCATCGAGGCCGCAAAAGAGAAATCGAAGCAATTAATCCAAGGGGAACCGATGCCATCAGAGGCGAGGATTTCGCCTTTTTGATGGGAGGCTATCCAGTCGGAATAGCTTCCAACAAACGGTTTATGCGGATGACGCCACAAAGCCGGATGTGCGTGCGGAGCAAGGTTCAGTTTTAATCCTTTTTGTTGAGCGAATTGGATCGCTATTTGTGCGGCAGCTAGACCAGAGGAACACAGGGCAGCGGCTTCTACTTGAAAGTAGGTGGCCAGTGCGCGTTCAAAATCATCCCAAATCGAGAATTGTAAATTGTTGCGACGGGAGCTGCCGAAGTTTTGGGAATATTGTTCAATTCCTTCCTTTAAAGCACCTTTAAAAGTAGGATGCGCACCTATATCTAAGTAATTTGTTCCCCCTAACCAAAGGTACTCAGCCCCTTCAAAAGTGATTTTTCGTCCAGGAATGTGATTTTCTAGTAGCGAATAACTCATAGTAAAGTGGCGCCAGTTCCGGGTAAATGGGAATACGAAACAACTCCAAAATCAATCGTGATTCCTTTGGAAATTTGATCATCTACTAAAAGACAGCCATCCATATCCACATAATCGAGTAAGGGAAGAAGTTGAGCGATGGCCGAGCAACCAATGGTCGATTCTGTCATACATCCGACCATTACTTTCAAGCCAAGTGTTCTAGCTTTTTTAATCATACGTAAGGCTGGAGTTAGACCGCCGCATTTCATCAATTTGATGTTGATTCCATGGAAATAGCCGGCGCATTTTTCTACGTCAGACTCTAAAATACAACTTTCGTCTGCGATGATAGGTAAAGTAGATGCTGAAAATACGCGTTTCATTCCCTCCCAATTATCTGCTTTCAAAGGTTGCTCGATAAATTCTACACCTAGTTTTTGCAATTCAGGGGCGAAATAAATGGTTTGCTCAGGTGTCCAAGCAGTGTTCGCGTCCACTCTGAAAATAGCGTCTGTTTCTTTGCGCAAGGCTTCTACGATTTCTAAATCGTTATCTGTACCTAGTTTGATTTTATAAAGAGGGAAAGGGGTTTCTTGCATTTTGGCAATCATCTTCTCTACAGAATCAATCCCGATGGTATAATCCGTGATAGGATTTTTAGAGATATCTAAACCCCAAAGCTCGTACAGCGGTTTATTATGGGTCTTTCCCCAAAGGTCCCAATAGGCTACATCCAGCGCACAAAGAGCGAAAGGATGTTCATCGAGTAAGGTTTTAGACATCATCGCCCAAAAATCACTCGGATGAGGTAATATATCGTGTGGCAACAAGTCGATAATGGATTCAACCTGCTCCTTCATTTTCTCCATCGTTACCCCATAATAGGGCGTCTCTGTAGCCTCCCCAAAACCACTCTTTCCATGCCAGCTCAATTCTACAATTAAGGTAGGTTGTACGTCACGCGATTCATGTGCAATCGTGAACGTGTGCTTCAACGGCAGATCGAAAGTATGTAGTTTCAGTTCCATACGGGCTTATTTGAGTGGAATATAGGGCAATTTTTTCGATTTATCACCTGCTTTTTGCCAAACCAATCCATCCGCACGTGACCAGCTAATCAAGTCCCCAGATCCATTATGTGCTAATACCTCGCCGTTTTCCACTGGAATCCATTGGTCTAGTTCTGCCGAAGGTTTCGGTAAAAATTTAATCTCCTTTACATTGTATTCTGGCCATTCGCCAGATACCCAAGGAAGAAAATACACCCAAAAACAGGTTAAAGTAGAAATGGGATTGCCCGGGAAGGCAAAAACAACTTTCCCATCGGGACGAGTAGCCACTAATAGCGGTCTACCAGGTTTTTGGGATATTTTATGGAAAACGGTTTCGAAACCAGCTTCCGCTAAAACGCCCGGAATCAAATCTTTTTTGCCAGCAGAAACGCCGCCAGACAATAAAATGATGTCATTAGAATCCAAAGCTTTATCAATACTAGCTTTAATTTTCTCTGCGGAATCGGCTAAGTGGCTCGAGTTTGCTTTGAATCCTTTAGACAATAAAACCGACTTCAGCATCATCACATTCGAACTGCGAATCTGGTGGTCTTTTGGTGTCTCGTGTAAGCCTACAATCTCATCTCCAGTAGAGAAAATGTGCACATGAGGCTTCGATTCCACTTCTATATGTGCTTTACCCACAGTCGCCGCAATAGCAATTTCGACAGGTCCAATCTTCGTTCTTTTCTTCACTAAAATGGAACCTGCTGGTGCATCAGCTCCTTGTAAATGAATAAATTGGCCTTTTTCAAGTGGCGCTTTACCGATATACGAAGCTATCTTCTTCTCGATACTCAAGTCTTCGATTTTGATAATTGCCTCCGTACCTCGTGGGGCGGTGGCACCTGTCATAATCTCTAAGGCTCCATCCGTTTTTTTGATGGCTTTCACAGGTTCTCCTGCGAATAAAATACCTTCAATCTTCCACGTAGGAGCTGAAATGTCTTTCACTGCAATTCCATCCATCATCACGCGGTCAAAAGGAGGGAAGTCACGATCTGCCACAATTTTTTCGGCAATATTCATCCCTAAGGTCTTCGCTAAAGGTAATTTCTCGGTACGAAAGGGGATGGTAATGTTTTTAAGGAGTTCAATTGCTTCTAAAGGGCTGATCATGTTTGTTGTTTTACGTAATTGTTAAATTTCGCTATTTTTTGCTAATTCTCCCGTATTTTTGTGTTCTAAATTTCAAATAAGCTATGTCAGTAGACTTTTCTCACCTGCAATCGGATGGCACTCCAGGAATGGTGGATGTGAGTTCGAAAAATGAAACGGTTCGCGAAGCGAAGGCTCAATCCATTATTTACCTAGGAGCTGAAATTGTCCAACATTTCGAGGCAGCTGGCTGGCAAAACAAGAAAGGAAGTATACTGCAAACGGCAGTGATTGCGGGAACGATGGCGGCTAAAAAGACAGCTGATTTAATCCCATTATGCCATCCGCTCGGTCTTGATTCTTGTAAGTTTGAGACCGAAGTGTTATTAGATCAGATTGTCATTACCTGTATTTGCCGTTTAGAGGCCAAAACAGGAGTTGAAATGGAAGCCCTCGTCGGTGCTTCAGTAGCTGCTTTAACGGTATATGACATGTGTAAATCGGTTTCCAAAGGCATCGTCATCAAGGAAACTAAGTTAATTTCTAAATCCGGCGGGAAGTCTGATTTTAAAGCCTAATATGTCCTCTCACCACATCATTCGAGACAAACAAGAACCCGCGCTTATTATCGCGAACGGGGAGGCTTGCTCGCTGGATTTAGTGGAGCAATTATTAGAGTGGTCTCCTACGGTAGTGGTGTTGGATGGAGCGATTGAGCGCGTAGTTTCTTTAGGAATCAAAGTGGATGTCTGGTTAGGGGATTTTGATCATACTCACGAGGAGGATTACACCGATTATCCCTTGAAAAAAATCCATACACCAGATCAAAATTTAACCGATTTAGAAAAAGCTTTTGAATACTTAATTTCGGAGGGATATCCGGCAGTCAACGTCGTTTGGGCCTCTGGTAAACGAATGGACCATACGTTGAATAATTTTCATTCCCTGGTGGCCTATGGCCGGAAATTGAAGATTGTGTTCTTTGACGATTATTCAACGTCCTATTTATTGCCTTCGAATTTTGAAAAGTGGTATCCGGCTGGTACACCTATTTCTCTGATTCCATACGGGGAGGCGAAGAACGTTACTTCAACAGGCTTGCTTTACGACTTAAACCATCCCGTTTTAAAGCTGGGGACACAAACAAGTTCAAGTAATGAAGCGAGGGGAGACGGAATCGTGAAAATTAACTATGAAAGCGGGGCGCTTATTTTGATGGAGTGCCACGATTAATTTTGTCCTGCTCAGAAGGCTTGTAAAAGATCGGCCTTGAAGGAACCTCGGGGAAGTAATTCTGCTCTACCCAACCTCCTGGAAAATCATGCGGGTATTTATAATCTGCCCCATAATTCAAATCTTTCATCATTCGCGTAGGCGCATTTCGTAAATGCAAAGGCACCGGCAAATCCCCTGTCTGCTCTACAAAGGCCATGGCTTTGTTGATGGCGTTGTAGGCAGAATTGCTTTTGGGTGAAGTGGCTAAATAAATGACTGTTTGAGATAAAATGATGCGTGACTCGGGATTCCCAATCACTCTGATCGAATCGAAACAAGACTGGGCTAGAAGTAACGCATTGGGATTCGCTAATCCAATATCTTCTGACGCTAAAATCAAAAGTCTACGACCAATGAATTCAAGTGATTCACCTCCCGCCAGCATCCTTGCTAACCAATACACCGCAGCATCCGGATCTGACCCTCGAATTGATTTGATGAAGGCAGAAATGATATCGTAATGTTGCTCTCCGTCCTTATCGTATTGCGCCAGATTCTTTTGTAATCGTTCGGTGACTAAGGCATTGGTTACTTCGAGCTCGTTTCCACCTTCCGTTGTGATTAACAATTCGAAAAGATTTAAGAGCTTGCGACCATCTCCACCTGAGAAATGGAATAAAGCATCGGTCTCCGTGAGGGTTATCGTTTTATTCTTAAAAAGAGAATCCGTGGCGATCGCTTTTGTGAGCATTTGATTCAGGTGCTCATTCGAAAGCGATTCCAATACATAGACTTGGCAGCGTGATAAAAGGGCCGAAATAACCTCGAAGGACGGGTTTTCTGTTGTCGCACCCACTAAGGTGACGATTCCTTTTTCTACGGCATTTAAAAGCGAGTCCTGTTGGGATTTCGAAAAACGGTGAATCTCATCAATGAATAGGATGGGTGATTGTGCCTCGAACATGCGATTCTTCTTCGCTAATTCTAGGGTCTCTCGTACTTCTTTCACCCCAGATTGCACCGCAGAAAGTGAGTACATGGTCCGTTTTAAGGCTCCTGCAAGAAGATTAGCCAGTGTTGTTTTACCCACACCTGGAGGCCCCCAAAGAATACATGAGGGTAAATGTCCCGCCTCGATCGCTTTTCGCAAGGGTGCGTTAGTGCCCACCACCTTTTCTTGGCCGATGTATTCATCCAATATAGTAGGGCGCATTCGTTCTGCGAGGGGCTGCATCATGATTCGAAGTTACGGGATTTTTGTAAAATAGAAATAGAATTTGTAGCTTGAAGTCCTAAATAAACCTATCAATTATGAATCATTCTAGACGTTCCTTTTTACGCAATTCGGCTATGGGACTTGGGGCTTTGGCCTTCGCTTCTCCAGCCTTGCAAGCTTTAGCAGCTGCTAAATACAAGAAATTAGTGGGAGTTCAATTATACTCCATTCGCGAGGACATGCGCAAAGATCCACAAGGCACCTTAAATGCTTTGGCAGAAATGGGCTACAAATATGTAGAGCATGCGAATTATGTCGGCCGTAAATTTTATGGTTGGGAAGCAAAAGAATTTAAAAAGCGCCTAGATGATTTAGGGATGAAAATGCCTTCAGGTCATACGGTGATGGGTAAATTGCATTGGGATGATGCGAAGAATGACTTTACCGATCTTTGGAAATATACAGTAGAAGATGCGGCTGTCATGGGTCAGGAATTAGTCATTAGTCCTTCCATCGATATGGGTATTCGCAAGGATAAGAACCTATTATTAAAGTACATGGATATCTTTAATAAGTCGGGTGAATTATGCCAAAAATCGGGTATGCGTTTCGGTTATCACAATCACGATTTTGAGTTCTCTGAGAAACTAGATGGGGAATTATTATATGACATCATGTTAAATAATACCGATCCTACGCTGGTTGCTCAACAATTAGATATAGGTAATATGATTAACGGAGGAGGAGTTCCTGCCGAGGTCATGAAGAAATTCCCAGGTCGTTTCGTGTCGATGCACGTGAAAGATGAGGTTCCATCATCAGCTGGACATGAGAAATTTGAATCCACCATTTTAGGTAAAGGTTCTGGCCAAATCGACGTTCAAGCCTTAGTTAAATTAGGGGACAAAGAAGGTGGAACAAAACATTTTATTATCGAACAAGAATCATACCAAGGATTAAAGCCATTGGATTGTATGAAGCAAAATATTGCGATCATGCGTGGATGGGGATACAAATAAAAAATTTACTATGAAAAAAATTGTTTTAATCAGCTTATTAGCTGCTCCCTTTTTAGCGGATGCGCAATCTAATTTAAAACCGGTCATCGCTCAAAAAGCAGATGCCATGAAAGACAAGGTTATCGCTTGGCGTCGTGATTTTCACGAACATCCTGAATTAGGTAACCAAGAGGTGCGTACAGCAGGAATCGTCGCAGCACATTTACGTTCCTTGGGAATTGAGGTGCAAGAAAAAGTAGCCAATACTGGCGTAGTGGGAATTCTCAGAGGTGGAAAACCAGGTCCAGTCGTTGCTTTACGTGCGGATATGGATGGTTTGCCCGTTTCGGAGCGGGTAGATATTCCCTTTAAATCTAAAGTTGTAACGGATTTTAATGGCCAAAAAACAGGCGTCATGCATGCCTGCGGTCATGATTCTCATGTGGCAATTTTGATGGGTGTTGCAGAAATTTTAGCCTCAGAGAAAGCGAATTTAGCGGGGACTGTGAAATTCATTTTCCAGCCGGCAGAAGAGGGTGTTTACAATGACAAAGGCGAGACCATTCTAGCAGGTGCTGAATTAATGGTGAAAGAGGGCGTATTAGAAAATCCCAAAGTCGATGTGATATTTGGTTTACACATTGGTGCTGGAAATGATAATGGCGTGATTGAATATAAGCCAGGGGCAACAATGGCAGCTGTGGATCAATTAGATATTAAGGTCAAAGGAAAACAAGCGCATGGCGCAAGTCCATGGACTGGAATTGACCCGATTGTGATATCATCTCAAATTGTGATGGGGCTACAAACAATCGTGTCGCGTTCAGTTAATATCACCGAAGATCCTGCGATTGTTACTGTGGGTGCGATTCACAGTGGTATTCGACAAAATATCATTCCGGAATCTTCTCATATGATTGGAACTATTCGGACTTTTGGCACAGCGCAACGTGAATTAGTGCACAAGCGCATCAAAGATATCGCAACCAATATTGCTGAAAGTGGTGGCGGAAAAGCGGATGTGACGATTGGAACAGGATATCCTATGACCTATAATGATCCGCAATTGGTGGAGAAAATGTTGCCTACTTTGCAAGGTGTGAATGGTAAAGATCGGGTAAGAACAGTTCCAGCGCACACGGGTGCAGAGGATTTCTCCTTCTTCCAACAAAAAGTTCCTGGGTTCTTCTTCTTTTTAGGAGCAAGACCTGATAACAAAAAGGCGAACGAGGTGGCAGGTCACCACACACCAGATTTTTACCTAGATGAAGGTCAATTCCAAGTGGGGGTTAAAGCCCTGGGTAGTTTAGTGGTGGACTACATGGACATGGCGCAACCGAAGAAAAAGAAATAGATTTTAAGAGACGCGATTTTCGCGTCTCTTTTTTTATGTTAGTTTCAAACTCCGGTAGAAAATTTTTGATAAATAATTTGACCTATCCTAGGTAGACTAGTGCCATTGAGTCCTTTTAACATCGTAATTATATTAAAATAAATTTAACATGTACAAACACGTATCATATCTCTGGGATGACGCAAAAGCAGCTGCACTTGCCGGAAATGAAGTTGATCTATTCATCTACCGTTCGAACATTCTAGGGGCGGATTTACGCATTACTAATTATGGCGGGGGAAATACCTCGGTAAAAATACAAGACAAGGATCCTTTAACGGGATCTGAGACAGAGGTAATGTGGATCAAAGGCTCAGGTGGAGATATCGGAACCTTGAAAAAATCTGGTTGCGCGGCTTTGTACATGGAGCGTTTACTTTCATTAACTACTGTATACCGAGGTTTGGAACACGAAGATGAGATGGTTGAATTGTTTAATCATTGCATTTTTGATTTATCGTCCAAAGCACCATCCATCGACACGCCCTTGCATGGCTTTTTACCGTTCAAACACATTGATCACTTACATCCGGACGCGGCGATTGCGATCGCGGCTTCGAAAGATGGTGAGCAAATTACGAAAGACTTATTTGGAGGACAGATCGGTTGGGTAGGCTGGCAACGTCCCGGTTTTGATTTAGGATTGCAATTAAAAGCCTGTTTGGATGAAGCAACTTCTCGAGGTGTTCAATTGCGTGGCATCATGTTAGGCTCCCATGGATTATTTACTTGGGGCGATACGTCCTACGAATGTTACCTAAATACATTAGAAGTCATAGAGAAATGTGCAGAATACATTGAATCGAAAACGGGATCTGTTTTTGGTGGTGCGCGCATATCATCTTTTTCTGCGGAAGAACGTTCTGCAAAGGCAGCTGCTTTGGCACCCGTTTTACGCGGATTCTGCTCCTCTCACGTGCAAATGGTGGGACATTTCTCCGACGATGAGCGCGTATTGCAATTCATCAATTCAAATGATTTAGATCGTTTAGCTCCTTTGGGTACCTCTTGCCCAGACCACTTCTTGCGGACAAAAATTTCGCCCTTAGTGTTGGGATCAGATGTTTCAGTGGAGGCTTTGACGCCATTGTTTGCCGATTACCGTCAGATGTATGCAGCTTATTACGATAGCTGTAAGCATTCGAATTCTCCGGCGATGCGGGATCCGAATCCCGTAGTGATTTTATATCCAGGTGTGGGGATGTTTACGTTTGCTAAAGATAAACAAACAGCTCGCGTGGCCTCAGAATTTTATACCAATGCTATCAATGTGATGCGTGGTGCGGAGGCTATTTCCTCTTATACATCCTTGCCTCGTCAGGAGGCTTTTGATATTGAATATTGGTTATTGGAAGAAGCAAAACTGCAACGCATGCCTAAGCCAAAAGCTTTATCAGGACGTGTGGCGTTTGTCACAGGATCGGGTGGAGGCATCGGTAAGGCCATCGCTAAAAAGATGGCTCAAGAAGGTGCTTGCGTGATTTTGAATGATGTGAATGCGGATCGATTAGCGGAGGCTAAAGCTGAATTTGTGGGCTTGTTCGGTAAGGATATAGTTTCTACCGTGATAGCCGATGTGACCAATCAGGAATCCATTGAGGAGGCGATGAAGCAAGCAGCATTGGATTTTGGTGGGGTGGATATAATCGTTAATAATGCGGGTATTTCTATTTCAAAAGGGATCTTGGAGCATACGCAGGCTGATTGGGATAAATTATATGATATTTTAGTGAAGGGTCAGTACTTGGTTTCACAAGCGGCGATTGCCGTGATGCGCAAACAAGGATTGGGTGGCGATATCGTGAATATTGTTTCTAAAAATGCTTTTGTGGCTGGACCTAATAACGTGGGTTACGGTTCAGCAAAAGCAGCGCAGGCACACATGACGCGATTATTAGCGGCTGAATTAGGGCCGGATCACATTCGCGTGAATACGGTAAATCCAGATGCGGTAATTGCAGATTCTAATATTTGGGCAGGTGGATGGGCCGAAGGTCGCGCAAAAGCCTATGGCATAACCGTTGCTGAATTACCAGCTTATTATGCTAAACGTACGCTTTTAAATGAATCAATCTTGCCGGATGATATTGCCAATGCTTGCTTTGCATTTGTAGGTGGCTTATTGAATAAGTCAACAGGAAATGCCATAAACGTAGATGGAGGTGTAGCTGCAGGATTTTTAAGATAATAAGATGAATATCTCGAGCCATAACGATGCATTATTAGCGCAACATACGCGCCGATTGGATTTCTTGAAATCCGAGGTGAATTTACCAGCTGGTATTCTACAGAAATTAAAGGATTTTCAAATCGCTATTCCTTCTTGGGCCTTAGGCACGGGAGGAACTCGTTTCGGTCGGTTCTCCGGCGGAGGCGAACCGCGTAATTTGGAAGAAAAAATAGCGGATGTCGGGTTATTGCATGCCTTAAATCAGTCCTCGGGGGCTATTTCGTTACATATTCCATGGGATATCCCTACGGACCCTGCGGCAATACGCTTGTTAGCAGCCCAACATGGTTTGGCATTCGACGCAGTAAACTCGAATACCTTTCAAGATCAAGCTAATCAAGCACATTCGTATAAGTTTGGATCCCTGCAACATGTTTCGGCGGCAACTCGAAAACAAGCGATTGATCATAATATTGAAGTGATTAAGCACGGGGTATCTCTTGGATCTAAGGCATTAACCGTTTGGTTATCAGATGGTTCTTGTTTTCCAGGTCAGTTAAACTTCCGTCATGCTTATGAGCGTACGGTGGATAGTTTACAGCAGATTTATTCAGAACTTCCTTCAGATTGGTCCTTATATTTAGAGTACAAAGCCTACGAACCGAACTTCTATTCAACTACGGTGGGGGACTGGGGTGCGTCGTATTCGATGGTCAATAAACTAGGCCCACAGGCGAAGACTTTAGTGGATTTAGGACATCATTTACCGAATGCCAACATCGAACAAATTGTATCTATCCTGTTAATGGAAGACAAATTAGGTGGATTCCACTTCAATGATTCGAAATATGGCGATGATGATTTGACCGCAGGTTCAATTAAACCGTATCAATTGTTTCTCATATTTAGTGAATTAGTTGACGGAATGGATGCAAAGGGAATGAATCATGCCAAAGACCTAGGTTGGATGATCGATGCGTCCCACAATGTAAAGGATCCATTAGAAGATTTATTGCAATCGGTAGAAGCGATTCAAATTGCCTATGCGCAGGCCTTATTAGTAGATCGGAAAGCATTAGAAGCAGCCCGTGAAGCTAATGATGTGGTGCGCTGCCAAGAGATTTTACAAGCTGTTTTCCGCACCGACGTGCGTGCGTTAGTGGCGCAAGCACGTTTGGAATTAGGCGGAGCTTTAGATCCAATCGCTTTGTTCCGTCAGGAGAAAATGCGCGAGCAGTTAATCGTGGCGCGGGGTGCTAAAACAGTAGCGACGGGTTTATAAGATGAGTTTAAAAACACCAGTTATCGCGGTATTTGATATTGGGAAGACCAATAAGAAGGTCTTTCTTTGGTCAACGACTTTCGAAATTGTGTTTGAAAAGCAGCAGACTTTTGACGAAATTGTAGATGAAGATGGATTTGCTTGCGAGGATTTAGAGTCACTCCAACAATGGATTGTATCCACTTTCACTGAGCTCTGCCAAATGCCCGAATTCGAACTAATCGGTTTGAATTTTTCGGCTTATGGAGCCTCTTTTGTCTATGTAGATCGTATGGGAGAGCCTGTGGCACCTTTGTATAATTATTTAAAACCTGTTTTTAAGGATTTTTCTTATGCAGATTTCGGAGGGGAGTCAGAATTTGCTCGTAAAACGGCATCCCCCATTTTAGGGAATCTAAATTCGGGATTACAAGTTTATGGCTCGACTTTTAAGCCTTTTTGGCCGGAGGTTTTCAAAGCTTTACATTTTCCTAATTACCTTGCTTCTCTGTTTACAGGTAAGTTTTTATCCGAGATTACGTCCATAGGTTGTCATACGGCTTTATGGGATTTCGATAAAGGTCAATACCACCGTTGGGTCTCAGTTATTGAGGATAAATTAGCTCCGATATCAAGTCTGGCTAATCTAGAAATTGACGGAATAAAGTATGGTCTCGGGTTGCATGATTCATCGGCGGCATTAGTCCCTTATTTACGTAGCATGTCTTCCGATTTTGTGCTTTTATCTACTGGTACTTGGTGCATTGCGATGCATCCTTTTAACGAATCTCCCTTAACGTCAGATGAATTAGCGAATGATGTTTTGTGTTATTTGCAGCCCAATGGAAAGCCTGTGAAGGCCTCTCGATTATTTGGTGGGCATTTTCATGAGGAGCAGGTAGCGAGGATGGAAAAGCATTTTGGTGGTTCATTTAAGGATTGTCGGTTTAGTGATACTGTATTTGAGTTGAATCCTAGAGAATCGTCTGTTTTCGAATGTGCTTTCGCTTCACGGGATTTGAACGATTTTCCAGATTTAACATCGGCTTATGATCAATTCATGGTAGATTTGGTAGGCCAACAAATCTTTAGTTTGAACTTGTTGCTGAAAGATGCACCGGTCAAACAATTGCTTGTAGACGGTGGTTTTAGTAAGAACGAATGGTATATGCGCTTATTAGCGCGGGCCTTTCCAACACTAGAAGTTTATGCAGCTGAAGTCGCACAAGCAAGTGCTTTAGGTGCGGCTTTACTGGTTTATGAGGGAGAAACCCCGAATAATTTAATTCAAAAGAAACGATATTAGAATGCGCGTTGCTCTGTTTGTTCCCTGTTACATTGACCAATTCTATCCGCAGGTTGCGGTGGCGAGTTTGGAATTGTTGGAAAAACTGGGCTGCGAGGTGGTTGTTCCTACTAACCAAACCTGTTGTGGCCAACCGATGGCCAATTCGGGATTTGCCTCATCTACCCAAGGTTGCGACGCAAATTTCACCCATAATTTTGAAGGTTTCGATTACATTGTAGGACCTTCAGGGTCCTGCGTTCTGCATTTGAAGGAACATCATCCATCAGAGAAAATTAGGAATTCTGTTTATGAAATTTGTGAGTTTTTGACGGATGTGTTAGCGGTTAAAGCCTTATCTGCAAATTTTCCTCATCGTATTGGATTGCACCAAAGTTGCCACGGCCAGCGCGGATTGCGTTTAAGTTCGATGTCAGAGCGTAATGAAAAACCTTTTTCTAAAATACAAGATTTACTTTCGCTCGTGAATGGGGTAGAGGTGGTTATGCCGTCACGTGAGGACGAATGTTGTGGATTTGGCGGAACCTTCTGTGTGACTGAAGAAGCTGTTTCGGTAAAGATGGGACAAGACCGCATCAAAGAGCACGATGCGAATCAAGTAGAATTTATTACCGGCGCAGATACCTCTTGTTTGATGCACATGGAAGGAATACTCCGACGTCAGGGATCTACAGTTCAGGTTAAACATATTGTTGAAATTTTGAATCATGCTTAGTCATTCAGAGGCTTCAGAGAAATTTATTTCGGACGCTGAGCGAACCGATTGGCATGATGAAACCTTGTGGTTTGTGCGTGCAAAGCGGGATAAGGCCTCCAAGGTTTTACCTGAATGGGAGGCAATGCGAGAACATGCTTCACAGATCAAAGATCATACGCTTGCGAATCTAGGAGACTACTTACAAGCTTTTGAGGCCAAAGCTACAGCAAACGGAATTCATGTCCATTGGGCGGCTGATGCTGAAGAGCATAATGCGATTGTACATAGTATTATAGCCGCGCAAGGATCAAAAACGATTGTCAAAAGCAAGTCCATGTTGACTGAGGAATGCCACTTGAATGACTATTTGGCATCCAAAGGCATCGAGGTCGTCGATACAGATTTAGGGGAACGTATTGTTCAATTTAGAAATGAAGCGCCTAGTCATATTGTATTACCGGCGATTCACTTGAAGAAGGAGGACGTGGGTGAAACTTTTCACCAACATTTAGGTACTCCTAAAGGAAATAAGGATCCTCAGTTTTTGACGGAGGCTGCGCGCCAACATTTACGAGGTCATTTTTTGGCCTCTGAAGTCGCCATAACGGGGGTGAATTTTGCGGTGGCAGAAACGGGCGAATTTGTGGTGTGTACGAATGAGGGCAATGCCGATATGGGTGCGCATTTAGCTAAAGTTCACATTGCTTGCACAGGTATCGAAAAGATTATTCCTAAAAGAGCAGATTTAGCGGTTTTCTTGCGTTTACTCGCCCGCAGTGCTACGGGCCAATTAATTACCACCTATTCATCTCATTTCCATAAACCTCGCGAAGGGCAGCAGGTGCATATCGTTTTGTTGGATAATGGTCGAACACGTCAACTTGCCGATCCAAAATATAAAAACTCTTTAAAATGTATCCGTTGTGCGGCTTGTTTTAATACCTGTCCGGTTTACAGAAGGAGCGGGGGGCATAGCTATCACCAACCGGTAGCAGGACCTATCGGGTCTATTTTAGCGCCTAATATTGACAAAAAAGCGAATGCAGATTTACCCTTTGCTTCTACACTTTGTGGTTCTTGTTCGAATGTCTGTCCGGTAAAGATTAATATCCATGAGCAATTGTGGTTTTGGCGTCAGGATTTAATGGAGGCGGGATTAGCTCCGGTAGGAAAAACGCTCGGAATGAAATTGATGGCCTTCACGTTAGCAAATCCGGTAATTTATCGAATAGGTGGATCGCTCATTCGTAGATTTGCGGGTTTATTAAATACACGATTAAATCCTTGGTACAAACAACGTGAAATGCCTGTTGCGCCAAAGGAAAGCTTTCAAGAATGGTACAAAAAACGATGAGCGCTAGAGATCAGATTTTAAGAAAAATTAAGCCGCTTGAATCGGTGCAGCATCCAGGTGCATTTAAAGATGCATCGGAGGATTTTGATTTTAAGACAGCATTAGCGGTCGTGGGTGCGCGCGTAGTTAGTCCCGAAGAGCTAGATGTTTTGTTTCCTGGTCGGCGAAGATTTGATAAGACTTTAGATGGGTTAAGTTTAGCGGAAGTAGAAGTATTAGAGATAGATGGAGAATTCGGGGTGGCCGAAAATGGCGCAATTTGGTTGACAGAGGATGCATTGCCTCATCGTGTGGCGCCGTTTATTTGTCAACATCTAGTCATTAACGTAAAAAAAATAGTTCCTCACATGCATGCTGCGTATGAGGAACTAGGAAAAGTTAATTCGGGTTTTGGGTTGTTTTTAGCGGGCCCTTCTAAGACCGCTGATATTGAACAGTCGCTTGTCATAGGTGCACATGGTGCGCGTAGTTTGACAATCGTAATTAATTCAAGTATTTAATTATGTCCGAAATTTTATAAGTAACCGTTGTTCCTCCTACGGCATCACAAGCCTCTGGAAGATTAAATTCGATGTGAAATGAGATTTCATCCTCATTAAAGTCAATACCTAATTCATTCATCTTGTAAACAGGAAGGCTACCAAAATCGCTAAAGCAATCCCTTGTTTCTGCTTCTGTAGAATAAACAGTAAAATCACGTTTGATTCTTTCATTGATTAATTTCAGTAATTCTTTTTGGTCTAAATTGAACATAGACGAGTTTTGTACTTTGACGTATTTTCCGTTTTTGTTCTGGAAAATTTCATAAATCCAATACATTTTTCCATTTCGATCATTTGCATAACCCGTACTGACCGTTTTGAAATTATTGAATAAACAAGTTTTCTTCGTTCCATGTCCATCTTCATTACTAAAATCAGTTTCCATGCAAGAGGCATTTACATCGCTAATGGCAGCGGCTTTTTCAGTTAATAAAAAAGGTAATAATTTATCACTGTTTGCTCTATTCCAATTTCCACTTATTCCCTCAGGACGGTAAGTGCCATTAAAGGTGCCTAAAAGTTTGTCTGATTCAGAATATTCATTTAAAACAATTAATCCACTTTCATCGATGGTTCCTGCAACTTTTATTGGAGTTCCTATCGTGGCATAAGCATAACTTCCGCTCAACACATTCCCTGTTTTGGTTAGTGTCATGGTGATTTGATATTTGTTATTAATAGAGCCTTCATAACTTTTTTTGAAATCAGGGATGTCTATTTTCTGGCTAGCTTTTAAAGAATCAGCTGCTAAGGAATCTGCTAGGGATTTGTCTTTTTTTGATTCGCATGAAGCTAAAAAAAGAGTCCCTAAAATGAGTGCGTAGTGGGAAATGTTTATTTTCATAATTATCTGATTATTAGGCGAAATTATGAGAAAAATTTAAATAGTATTAATTTTATCTTTAATTACGTTAGTTGTTTGCGACTATTTCACGTTAAATAAATGAAATATACCCATGAGGAGTCTTATATTCTTATTGTTCTTTTTTTGTTTTTTTTCTTATTCAGGATTATCCCAGGAGCGACATTTGAAAAATGCAAAGTCCTTTATTGAAAAAGGGACTTTTGATAAAGCATTAGAAAGAATTGTTACCTATGAGAATTCGGTAGGTATCAAATATGAATCTATTTATTTCAGGTATTTGCTGCAATCAAAAATGGCAAAAACGATAGCTGAAGTTGATTCTGCTATACATTTGCTTCAACTGGCTAAAACGATGTATACGGAGGAGTTAGATGAAAAAAAGAAAACATCCTTTTGTGAGGATTTACAAATTTGTAGTTCTGATTTCCCCATCATTAGCCAAGAATTAGACGATCGTCTTTATGAGCTTTGTAAAAAGGATAATTCAATTGAAAATTTAAATTGGTTTATAACTAATCAATACCAAAGCCCACATTTAGGTGAAGCTAAATTGTTAAGAAATAAAATAGCTTTTAACCTTACTTTAGCCGAAAATACGGAAACAGGGTATATAAATTTCACAAAAAAATACCCAGATTCAGATGAATTCTTTATTGCAAAGGATAGTATTGAATCAATTAATTATTCCCTTGCATTGAAAGGAAATTCCATAGCCTCTTTCCAACAATTCATCGATAAATTCCCTCGTTCTCAGAAAATAAATAGTGCTAAAAGTAAATTATGGTTCATAGCCTATAATGAGGCTCGAAGCCTAAATACGAAACAATCCTATCGTGATTTTATTCGTAAATATCCGGCGTCTGATTTAGTAACAAAGGCTCAATTGGCCATTGAATTATTGGATTGGGAGTTAGCTCTTAAGGAAAATACGAAGGAAGGTTTTGTCTCCTTTTCTAATTCATATCCTACTTCAGATAGACGAAAAATAGCTTTGGAGAAAATTGAAAATTTCGATTGGACAAGCGCACTTAATGAGGATTCAAGTCTGGGTTATGAACAATTTTTAAGAGCACACCCACTTAGTGATAGGAAAAGGGAGGCATTAGCTTCCATTGAGAGATTAAAAGTGGTTGTGCCTTATTTGACTTCAAATCTTAAGTATAAATTATACGATCCTAAAAGCAGAAGTTTCGTTTCAGAAACATCTTATGATAATATCGAACCTATCGATAAGGAGTTATTAGTTGTTACAAATTTGGGTAAAAAAGGATTGGTTAATAAGCTGGGTCAATCGGTTACTATTGCCACCTATGATTGTTTTTGGCCTGTGGGTTCCACCCATTTAATTTTTCAATTAGGTACTAAGTTGGGATTAATGGATCGTAAAGGTGAGGTAGTTATTCAACCAATTTATGATGATTTAGACGCTCAAGGGGATTCTTTATTAATTACTTCTGTTAAGACAGGAAAAATAGTGAAGAAGGGATTAATTGACTTAAGCGGGAAAATTCTCATTGATACTAAATTTAGAGAATTGTCTGTTATTGGAGATGATCAACTGATCGTAAGTTTGGATAAAAAAGTATATTATTTAGCTAACTCGAAAGGACAATTATTGAGTATTCCATTTTCATCTATAAATGACTATAGAGTTGTTATTAGTAAAGGGAAATACGGGTATATTAATGGTCAGGGTAAATTTATCATTCCAGCCATTTACAGTATTTTGTATACAACAGGATCAGGTTATTTTTTCGCGGAAAATGCGGAAAAAAAGAATGGATTATTGGATTCCTTGGGACGTGTCGTTATTCCATTTGATAAACATACAATTAGCCATGTAGGAGAAGATATTTTTGCCATAAACAAATCAGCTAATGCTGATAAATCAGCTTATAATTTATTCAGTGTTAAGACTAATAGGTTAGTTAGTTCTCTGTCATTTGAACAAGTAGGGCAATTCTCCGATGGTTTGTTGCGCGTTAAGTTGGCGGGAAAAAATGGATATGTCAATAAAGAGGGAAAGCTAGTCATTTCAACCGTTTATGATGATGTGGATATTTTATCTCAACCATACGATGATGTTTTTAGTCCATACTTAACTTATGACATGCATGGTGAAGGAGAAGGGGATGGACCAGGTGAAATAGAGGAGGAGGATTTTGTGAGTGTATACTGCTATACGGAAAGTAAAGCATTGAATTTAGAACCTATTTATCCTGCTTCTTTAGGAGAATTTTCTGGAGGACTTGCCAATGTAGCCATTGGTGAAAAAGTGGGATCTATTGATAAAAATGGTAAAATTATTGTGCCTATTATTTACGATTTTATCACACCATTCAGAAACGGATTAGCTGTTGCTGTTACAAAAAAATCAGATCAAGAATTTGTGCCAGTTTTAATTTCGAAAACGGGTCAAATAGTTTTTGAGGGCTCAGTCATTATGACTTGGCTTGATTACGATAGAGTGCTCTTAATTGATCGTTCGGGGAATTTAGTGGAATACTCTATCCAAAATAATAAATACAAATCTATACAAGGAGAAATTTCCAATATTCAAAGATTTAAGGAGTATATAACCTTGGAATACAAGGGGGCAACTATTTATTCTTCTATCGATTTTCTTACGTGGTATGCTGATAAAAAAATCGACTTTTCTGCTTATGATGCGCAACAATTAATTCAATCTGGAAATACCCATAGAATAGCTAAGGAATACAGTGAGGCTTTACTTGATTACCAAAAAGCTTTAAGAAAATCGCCGAATAATTCCGATGCATTACTCGGAATTGCTGAAAACTATAAAGATCAAAATAATAGCTACAATGCGATTGAATACATTGATAAGGCCATTTTAAATGCTAATAATTTTCAAAAATCAAGAGCGTTTTCTTTGAAATTTGAAATTTACAAAGGGCAATCAAATTGGACGGAAGCTATCAAAGCAGCCTCTATAATCATTGACCAAAATTTAGAGGAATACAATAAATCACAATGGTACCTTGAAAGAGGCTATTGTCGGATGAGGAGTAGATCTTTCAGCGATGCAGTTGATGATATAACCACTGCTTTACAAGGTGAAAATCCCGTTAATTCTGCATATGCCTATAATTTAAGAGGCGTCTGTTATGGGGAATTAAAGATGTATCCCTATGCTGCTGCTGATTACAAAAAAGCGACAATTTTAGGTGAAAGTCAAAGTGAGTCGAATGAAAATTTGGGAATATTTTTTACCAATTTAGGCTATACCTATTTAAAATTAAATCAAATTTCGAATGCCCAATTAGCCTTTAAAAGAGGGGCGGGTCTTGGAAATCAAAATGCCGTTCGGGAACTAAGGTTCAATAGTAATTTTAAATAAATGAGAGGTTTATTTTTTATTATTTTTCTGTTCACTTTTCAGTCTTGTAATCAATCAAAAGAATTGAAAAAAGCTGTACTGAAAAAGAAAAATGAAGTGGTTTTATTACCTGATACAACTGATAAAAGTGTAGTAGAAAATTTGACTTATGAAATTAAATTAGTGGACTCATCAGGTCCCGCATTAGGGACTATTTCTACAAAATATTTGCCTGAAAAAGGGGTATTGGGATTTAGAGGATCATTAAATCGGGATATGGTTTCGGAAGGTCGATTAACCAAAAGACCCGTAGAAGTTAAAATGGATTGGGAGTTTACTACCGCTTACGATGGGACGAAAACTAAGTTTGGTGTTTGGGGTGGAGGAAATGGATGGACAGGGCAACCTTTAATTATTAATTGGGATTACAAAGGTATTCCGGCTACTGCACTTGCAAGCAAACCGAATGCAAAAAAGGAAGTAATTATTAGTTCTTTATGTGGTAAAATTTATTTTTTGAATTTTGAAAATGGAGAACAAGTAAGACCGTCTTTGGATACACATAATCCGATAAAAGGTACAGCGATGTTTGATCCAGATTATTCTGGAAATTTATTTGTTGGTCAAGGAATAAATGAAACGGGGGAATTTGGATTTCGCGTTTTTGATATGTTTAAAGGGAGATTAGATGCCTTCGTTTCTAGTACAGATCGCGATGCTCTGAGAGGATGGGGAGCCTTTGATAGTTCTCCAATTAAGGTAGGTAATTATTATTTTTGGCCGGGTGAAAATGGTGTTTTGTACAAGTTTAGAATGCTGAATGGCAAGTATAAATTACACTCGAAATTAGTTTATCACTCGAAGAAACCAAGTAGGTCAACTTTAGGTATAGAGTCGAGTTTATCTGTTTATAAAAACTATGGATATTTTGGAGATAACCAAGGTAATGTAGTTTGCGTGAACTTAGCAACCCTAAAACCTGTTTGGTATTTTGATAATGTAGATGATTCTGATGCTACCATTGTTTTAGAAGAAGAAAAAGGAATACCGTATGTATATATTGGTTGTGAAGTGGATAAACAAGGGGAATTAGGATTCTCTTATTTGAGGAAATTAAATGCTTTAACCGGTCAGGAGGTTTGGTTAAATAAGATACCTGCTCAATCAATTGTGTTTAAAGAGAAGACCTTTAATGGGGGTATGCTTTCCACTCCATTATTAGGTAAACACCAAGCAAAAAATTTACTCTATGTTTGTATTTCACAACCAGCAAAAAGTTCTGCAGGTCAACTTATGGCTGTAGATAAGCAAACGGGAAAGGTGAAATTTTCAACTAAATTGAACGCTTATTCTTGGTCATCTCCGGTGGGATTTTATACGAATAAAGGCGAGCCATTTGTTTTGATTGGAGATGTAGTCGGAAATATTTATTTGATAGATGGAATGAGCGGAGAGAAAATTTTTGTTAAAAATCTAGGGGGTAATTTTGAAGCAAGTCCTGCGGTAATGGACGATCAATTAATTATTGGTTCAAGGGGGAATAAGATTTATAAGTTTAAAATTATATAAATGAGAATTGCGTTACTTATTGGTCTATTTCTTTTCTCAAACTTTTGGTTAAAAGCGCAAGAAGTTGTGCCCTTTACCCAAGTGGAAAATACCTATAATTTTCTACTGCATAAACCTGAAAATAAAGACAATCAAATTAAACCTGTTATTTTATTTTTGCACGGTAGAAGCCTTTCTGGTAATAATTTAAATAGGGTTAAACAGTATGGAATCATTGATGATATTATACACAGGGGACGAACGGTAGATGCCTATGTTATTGCTCCTCAAGTACCTTCAGGCCAATCTTGGTCACCTGATAAATTGAAGGTTTTACTCGATTATGTGCATTCCAATTACCCAACGGATAAATGCCGTGTTTATGTAGTGGGTATGAGTTTAGGTGGGTATGGAACCATGGATTTTGTCGGGACTTACCCTGAAGAAGTGACTGCTGCTATGGCTTTATGTGGAGGTGGAAATGTAAAAATGGCAGAATCATTAGCCAAGGTTCCTTTGTGGATAATGCACGGCAAAAGAGATGCTGCCGTTCCTCACTCGGAGTCTGAAAAAGTATACAATGCCATTCAAAATTGTTGTGAAACTAATTTGACACGTTTTTCTAGTTTTCCTACTTATGGGCATGGTGAATTTGCGCGTGTATTTTATGCTAAGCAAATGTATGATTGGTTATACCAATTTGAAAAAGATCAAATTTCTACCGACAAATTAATGGATGTGGAAATTTTTGATAATAATTTGAAGCATGTGTATACAGATAACCGGCCTAAAAAAGTGGCTAAAGTTTCTCCACCAAAAGATTCTGTTCTTGTCAAAACAGATGATGTAAAAGATGTTATTAAAACAGATTCAGTGGAGACCATTGCCTTAATGCCTAAAAAACAAAAACGCGATACTAAACCCTCAGAAATTAAAATAGAAAAAGGGGACACGTATTATAGTATTGCAAAAAAATACAAAATATCCATCAAGGATTTGCTTAAGTATAATAATGTAACTGAAAAGGACCTTTTAAAGGAAGGTAAAAAACTTAAAATTCCTAAACGTTAATTGATAATACGGTATGAAAAATTTTATCCTTTTTATTGGTCTTTTCTTTTCACTAAGCTGCTGGGGTGCTACTCCTGGTAATGTCGAGAAATACCGCAAGTTTGTAGACTCAGTAGCTAAACAGTATCAAATACCAGCTGATTTAATTTTTGGAGTAGGAATTTGTGAGTCAGGTTTTGGGACTTCTAAACATGCTAAAAATCTAAATAATTATTTCGGTATTCGGGGGAGTTACTCTAAAGTGCATAAAACGAGTTATCGGTTTTACGAAAAACCGGAGGATAGCATTGTCGCTTTTTGTGAACTGGTTGCTCGGAAAAAGTTTTACACAAAGTTGAAAGGAAATCCTGATCCAATGGTTTGGATAAAGGCGCTTGCAAAGGCAAAATATGCAGCTAATGGCCGTGTATGGACTAAATTAGTAAAGAGAGCTATGGCCTCTTTAAAGTAAAAGAATGAAATCAAATAGAGGTTATTTAGTTTGGGCGGGGCTGTGTTTTATAGTCGTAAATGCGCTACTTTTTATATATGGTTATTCTCCCTATAATTTCACAATAGGAGGATTTGAATTGAAAAAAATTGTTAATTCAGTTGCAGACCAAGTAAGCGAGGAAGATCAAATTTTGGCTGAATCTATTAAAATTGATTCCCCCAAAATAGTCCTTAAAGATACCCTAGTTCACCTTGCAGACTCGAAGAACGATTCGATTGTAGATGAAATAGTCAGTTTGCCTACTACGCTAAAGCCAGATAGTTCATTGAATGATTCTACGCATCATCGAATTTTATTGTTAGGGGATTCTGAAGCTGGGGGTATCAAAAATGTATTAAATGATTATTGCCAAAGTAATGGTCATAAACTCGTTGCTACGCTTGAATGGTATTCTGCTACCTCCGTGAATTTTGCGAAAGCAGATACCATTTCTAAAATAATTGCTCGTTATAAGCCTACCTATGTAATTGTTTTATTCGGTTTAAATGAAGTATTAGCAAGGGATGGTGCAAATAGGAGGGCCATGGCTAAGTTGTTTCAAAAACGCTTAAGAAAAGTGCCCTATGCCTGGATTGGGCCTACAAATTGGGGGCAAGACTTTGTCGTAACAGATGCTTTTCGTGCTGCTGCCGACTCAGCTGCCTTTTTTTCATCGAAATCATTAGCCTTACCTAAGTCGAGCGATGGTAGACATCCCTCTCTTTCTGGCTATCGAATTTGGATGGCTAATATTGCAAATTGGCTACAAACTTCAGCAAGATGGAAAATGAAAATGTTACCGCCTAACCGAACAGGCTATCCTAGAAAATTCAAATCAATTGTATTTAATGCTGCAGAATTTAGAGGTTATTGAGTTGTTGAAAGGGATACCCTTTGAACAATTAATTCGTGATTTATTTTTGTATTCAACTAAGGAGCCTTGGTTTTTTACTGAATTTTCTTTTTTGTTTATTTTTGGAATTTTTGTATTCTTTTACGCGCTTCTGTTTGATTGGAATATTGTTCGTAAATGTTATTTAGTCGCTTTTAGTTTATTTTTTTATTACAAATCGAGCGGACCTTTTTTAGCTCTCTTTTTAACACAAGTTACCTGTGATTATGCTTTTGCTCATTGGATTCAAAAGAAAGAGGGTGTCGCAAAGAAATTAATTGGGATACTCGCCATCCTATTTAGTCTCTCTTTTTTATTGTATTTCAAATACGCAAATTTCTTTATTGCGAATACAAATGCTCTTTTGCTTACCCACTTTGATTTTATTGATTTATTTCTGCCTATCGGTATTTCGTTTTATACCTTTCAATCTATTTCTTATTTAGTGGATGTATACAGAGGGGAAATTAAAGCATCGACTAATTTCTTAGATTATGCTTTTTATATGACCTTTTTCCCCCATTTAGTGGCGGGCCCTATTGTAAGAGCAAGTGATTTTTTAGGACAAGTAAACCATCCGACACGACCTACCGCACTGGTATTTAAGGAAAGTTTTGTACGAATAATTTTAGGATTAATTAAGAAATTATTCATTGCAGATTATCTGGCAAAATATGTAGATATGGTTTTTGCTACACCGTCCTTTTATTCTGGTGGAGAAAACTTATTGGGTGTTTTAGCTTATACTTTTCAGATCTATTTCGATTTTTCCGGTTATTCTGATATTGCCATAGGTTTAGCTCTTTTAGTGGGGTATCGATTAAAAGAGAATTTTGAAAATCCCTATAATTCGACAAATATCACGGTTTTTTGGCGTAAATGGCATATTTCTTTATCATCATGGCTTCGTGATTATGTGTACATACCGCTAGGGGGGAATCGCAAAGGGGAATTTAATACCTATTTATTTTTATTAATTACGATGCTCGTGGGTGGGTTTTGGCATGGGCCATCTTGGAAATTTGTGTTCTGGGGTTTTGCACATGGCATCGCGCTAGGGGTGCATAAATTGATTAAAAATCACCTGCCTGATCATTTTTTGATGAAGGGTTTCGGGTGGCTTAGTACTTTCGTCTTTGTTTCATTTTGTTGGATATTCTTTAGAGCGAATGATTTTAATTCTGCTATTGAAATAATTGAACGCATTATTCAACATACGCAATGGGTTGATTTCAAAGGATTCTGGTATTCGCGCTTTGAGCTTTCCGTATTAATTCTAGCCGTATTTACAGTCGTATTAATTCCTTTACATTGGAAGACATGGAGTATTGAACGCCTCTATTATATACCCGCTTTCTTTTGGATATTTTTCTTATTCGTTTCTTTGCAGTTAATTATTCAATTTAGAGATGAGGTAGTTCAACCATTTATTTATTTTCAATTTTGAGAAAGGCGCTCTTTTTCTTGTTAGTAGCCTTTACTGGCTTTGCTCAGAGCGATTCGACTGTAATTTGTCTGCCTTGCAATCAAATTATAGAAGATCAGGCATTTTCTAAATTGAAGGAAACCTGGAAAAAGAGACCAATTAAAATAGTTCATTTAGGAGATTCACATATTCAAATTGGTTATTTCTCTGCTCAGATTAGGGAGTTATTAAATTCAATTGAGGATTTGAAAGGAACTGGAATTACGTTTCCTTATTCTTTGGCCAAAAGTGTGGATGGCGCAATCTATAAAGCGAAAAAAAATGGTAGATGGGATGGTGAAAATATTCTTTCTACCAGACCGAAATTAGACCTAAGTCTAACGGGTTACTCCATAAAAACACTTGATTCAAATGCCAGTATCAGTTTTCAAATCAAGGACCCTAAATTTAATTTTACGGAATTGAAAATATGGTACAATACGGATAGTTTATCTTTTACTCCATCCTTGGGTGAGAATTTTGAATTAAAGGAGTTAGTCAGACCGATTGGTAAAATTGGTTTTGCTCGATTTACTAGAAAAAATCCGGTAGTACAATTTGATTTGAAATTGATTAAATCAGATTCATCTGCTAAAGAATTTCAGTTACATGGACTTGAATTTATTAAGACTAATTCCGATTTTGAGTACCATTCATTAGGCGTGGTAGGTGCGCAATTTACTCACCTTATTCAGCATACCACTCTCTGGAAAGAGCATATAAAAATGCTTAATCCTGATCTTCTTATCATCTCTTATGGAACGAATGAAGCCTACAACGGCAATTTTGATTCGAATGCATACTCGAAACAAATCAATCGATTTTTGACTGAAATTAAAACGGTAGTCCCATCTATTTCTATTCTATTAACGAGCCCTCCAGATACGAGAAGTAGAAATAGAATTCCTAAAATGCAGAATGCTATTGTTGAGACTCAATCTACCATTCAGAGTTCTTTTTATGATTTGAATAAAGTGATGGGTGGTTTTGGCTCATTTCAGTCCTGGTATGAGAATGACTATTTCTTGAAGGATAAATTGCACCTAAATAAAGCTGGTTATCAGTTACAGGCAAAGCTCTTTATGTTAGCTTTAATTGGGCAGCTGAAATCAAACAAGAATCAAGATGAACTACAATCTCAAGTAGCGGAAAGAACTAGACTATTGGTTAGAAAGATGAGTGTGCAAGATACCGTGGTTAGAGATTCCGTACGCCTTGTTATTCCGGAGAAAAAAGTGGTTGAAAAATCGATATATCACAAGGTCAAATCCGGGGATACATTCTATAGCATTTCTAAGAAATACCATGTTTCTGTAGACGTTCTTATCCAACGAAACCGTAAAAAGAAATCGACCGCACTTCAACTGGGTGACAGGATTAGGATTAAGTAAATTTTTACTATATTTAGTCCAAAACCTGTTTAATTTATGTCAATTTCAAGAAGGAAATTTTTAGGACAATCTGTTCTAGGTTTGGCTGCATTCAGCATTGTGCCACGCCACGTATTAGGAAAGGGCTTTTTAGCGCCATCTGATCAATTAACTAAAGCGATTATTGGTACCGGAGGAATGGGACGCGGACATATTCCCTATGCTGGAACGCGGGTGGTTGCGCTTTGTGATGTAGACAAAAAAAATCTACAGCTTGGATTGGATAAAGTTGAAAAGGGAGTTAAATCATTCCATGATTACCGTGAAATGATTCAATTGCCAGAAGTAGATATTGTGCATGTGGCCACACCGCCTCATTGGCACGGAATCATGGCCGCGGATGCCGCGAGAGCGGGAAAAGACATTTGGTGTGAGAAGCCGATGACACGTACAATCGGAGAAGGAAAACGCTTGAAAGAGGCAGTTCAACAGCATGGACGAATCTTTAGATTAAATACATGGTTCCGTTTTGAAGGAAATTTCTACGGAATGAATACCACGGTAAAGCCAATGAAGAAGGTGGTGGATTCGGGACTTTTGGGCTGGCCTTTGAAGTTTACCGTGAGTAAGCATACGGGTTTTGATTGGAAATTTTATTGGGTAGGTAAGACAGATTTGACGCCTCAGCCTGTGCCTTTGGAATTAGATTATGAGAGCTGGTTAGGTCCAGCACCATACAAACCATATAACGTCCACAGGACGCACCAAACTTTCCGTGGATACTGGGATTATGATGGAGGTGCTTTAGGAGATATGGGACAACATTATATGGACCCTATTCAGTATATGTTAGGTAAGGATAATGAGTCCCCGGTCTACATCGAAGTGGATGCCCCGATACAAGATAAAGATGCCGTGGGGATCTTTAATCGCATTACATATACCTATGCAGATGGTTGTCAAATCGTCTTAGACGGAGAGGCAAAAGACGAGAAGGTAGCCTACATCGAAGGCCCTAAAGGTAAGTTGTATCGTAATATGCAGTCCGATATTCCAGATTTGGCCAAAAAATTAGCCGAGTTTCCTGATCCTGTGATGCAGCAAACAGATTTTGTCGATTCGGTAAAAAATCGAAAGAAATTTGCCTTGAATGAGGAAAATGGACACCGTTCTTGCACTTTGATTAACCTAGGTTTAATCGCGATGCGGGTCCACAGAAATTTAAAGTTCGACCCAATCAATCAAGTAATCGTAGGGGATGATGAGGCGAACCGCCTAATGGATCAACCGATGCGCGCACCTTATATTTTGTAAAATGATGAGATATCTACTTTTATTTTTATTGATCAGCTCTGCTGTATTCGCACAAGATGCGAGTCGGATAGAACAAAATCGCTTACGTTCCTTAGCTGAGAAAGGGGATTTTAAAAGCCTGAAATTAGCCGCTTATGCTTTAAAAGGCGCCTATGATCCCACGCAAGCAACGGAATCCTTTATCCAATCTATAGCAAAGAATAAAGCAGAATTGGTAGCCTATTTAGCGATTGGCTTGACAGAAAATGCGGAGATGCAGACTTTGGCTCATTTAGATGCCGTGGTTTGGTTACAACGCTATGCTTCATCGAGGCCGCAAGTGATGGCATTTATTTTGAAAAACTACTTGAGTGCTCCTCGTGATGTGAATGCATTGAAGTTAGCGATTAAAACGTGGGATGTCACTCATACAAGTGCCTTTGTGAAAGCGATTGGTACCTATAAAGCGTCTTGGGCAGTTCCGGCGATGCCGGCAGGTTTTGCTAAGGAAAAAGTGTTGGCCTTATTGCAAGTAGGGGGTGTTAATAACCTAGCGACTGTGTGGTCAATGTTAGCTACCTCATCTGAGGCTAATTTCGAAATAGCTGAATTTTGTACCTCATTGAAGGCGAATGATTTCTTTAAAAAGGAGTTAGTAGGCTATGAGAATGCAAGCTTAGCGCAAAAAACAGTCTTGCTCGTTTATGGATCAGCTCGTCAATGGCCGGAAGTAAAACCTTTAGTTTGGCGATCGGTACAATCTAATTTACCTACGCGGGCATCGGGTTTTTATGCCTTGCCTTATTGGGCTGGTGTAGCTGATTTTGATATCATTGCAGGGAAGCTTGGCCATACTGAATTAGCCTCAGAGGTAAAGGCATTACAGCAGGCGATGACTAATATCACAAAGCAAGACGGAACTTTAAATAGTAAGATAACAGCGTTTGCCTTGAAGTCCACTCAAAAAGCGAACTGGATTCCATTTATACAAGAACTAGAAAATTTAGGTTGGTTGTATTTAGAGGCCAAAAAGACCAAAAATGAAGAGGCCATTCGTGCTTACGCACGCATTAATGCTAAGTTGTTTAAAAATGTAGAACAGCAGGTATTAAACTACCGCAATGCGTTAGATTTAACGACTAATTTAGAGACAAGAGAGCAGATTTTTAGGGGCCTAGCAAAATGCAATTCCTTGTCAGCGATGCGTACGCTTTACCTCGGATTAAAAGATCCTAATGTGCGCCAAAACGCAGCAGAAGGATTAGCATCTCTTTATTTAGCTAATCCTGATTTCAGAGGTCAAATGACTAAGGAGTGGGTACAAGAAGGTTTAAATCTAGTTACTGATCCAGCCACTCGTGAGAAATTAACGGAGGCATTTAAAATCTCAGATCGTGGATTTTACACCATGTATAATGGACAGGATTTACGTGGTTGGAAGGGCCTGGTAGCTAATCCAGTGAAAAGACGTTTATTATCAGCTGATACTTTGGCCTTGTTACAAGTGAAAGCAGATGAAGTGATGCGCTCTGGATGGGAAGCGAAGGGGGAGGAGCTACATTTCACGGGTCATGGTGATAATCTGTGTTCTGTAAAAGATTATCAAGACTTTGAAATGTATGTCGATTGGAAAATTGAAAAAGAAGGTGATGCCGGCATTTATTTGAGAGGGTCACCTCAAGTACAGATTTGGGATACAGCATTGACAAAAGTAGGGGCTCAGGTAGGTTCTGGAGGTTTATACAACAACCAAATCAACCCGCGTATTCCTTTAAAAGTGGCGGATAATCCAGTTGAAGAATGGAATACTTTCCGCATTATCATGAAAGGGGAGCGTGTAACGGTGTATCTGAATGGAGAATTAGTGGTGGACAAAGCGATCTTAGAAAATTATTGGGACCGTAAAATACCGATTTTCGTGAAAGATGCCATTGAATTACAAGCGCACGGCAATCACATCGTTTACCGCAATATTTATGTCAAAGAATTACAGCCTGAGGTAGTTTATACTGCTCCAGAAAGTGACTTTACAACTTTATTTGATGGATCATCGTTATTCAATTGGACCGGAAATACAACGGATTATTTCCCGTCTAACGGTGAATTAATCGTAGATCCTAAGCGCGGTGGTAAAGGGAATTTGTATACCAAAAAAGAATATGGGGACTTTCACCTGAAATTTGATTTTCAATTAACACCAGGAGCAAATAATGGACTAGGAATTCGTACTCCCTTAGAAGGGGATGCAGCCTATGTGGGGATGGAATTACAGATTTTGGACAATACCTCTCCCATGTATGCAAAACTTCAACCTTATCAATACCATGGATCCATCTATGGGATCATCCCGGCAAAACAAGGATTCTTGAAGCCGCTAGGGGAGTGGAATGAGGAGGAAGTAATCGCACAGGGAAGTAAAATTAAAGTAATTTTAAATGGAGAGGTAATTCTAGATGGCGATATTGCGCTAGCAACAAAAGAGGGAACGGCAGACCACAAAGAACATCCTGGATTATTAAACAAAACGGGACATATTGGGTTTTTAGGTCATGGTTCTCCATTGAAGTTTAGAAACATACGAATTAAAGAATTGATCAAGAAAAAATAAACCTATGGCAATCAATTGCACAGTTAACAAGAAAAAGGTCTCTTTGGATATCGATCCAAACACACCCCTATTATGGGCATTACGAGATCACTTGTCCTTATTAGGGACAAAATATGGATGTGGAATTGCTCAATGCGGAGCATGTACCGTTTGGGTGAATGGAGAGCCGACTCGCTCTTGTGTGTTGCCTATTTCTGCTGTTTCAAATGCGCAAATCACGACCATTGAAGGGCTTGACCCTGCGGGTAAACACCCGGTTCAAGTAGCTTGGGATGAGTTAGATGTGCCTCAATGCGGCTATTGTCAAGCGGGTCAAATTATGACCGCAGCAGGATTGTTGAAGAATAATCCACATCCCACTGATCAAGAAATTGTGGATGGAATGTCGGGAAATATTTGCCGTTGTGGTACTTATCATCGTATTCAAGAAGCCGTAAAATTAGCCTCTAAAAAAATCAAGAAATGAAAACATCGAGAAGAGATTTTATTCAAAAAGCCTCCCTATTCACAGGTGTATTCACCTTAGGTTTTGATTGGTTTTCGGCAGATGCCTCTGCTATGGAAGTGGTGGCCTCAGCCGGTAGATTTAATGCTTTTTTATCCATTGATAAGCTAGGCAAAATCATTTTATACTCTCCTAATCCAGAAATTGGACAAGGAATCAAGACCGCTTTCCCTGTCGTAGTGGCAGAAGAATTGGATGTGGATTGGGCACAAGTTCAAGTGGAGCAAGCGGATTTAGATACTAAACAGTTTGAACGTCAATTAACTGGAGGAAGTGGCGCTTTAAAGCACTCATGGGATCGTTTAAGAAAGGCTGGAGCCACAGTACGTAAGATGATGATGCAAGCGGCAGCTGATCAATGGAAAGTTGATCTGGCCACATGTAAAACATCAAAAGGATTTGTATTAGGCCCATCAGGCCAAAAAGCCTCCTATGGCTCACTTGCAGAGGCAGCGTCTAAATTGCCGGTTCCCACTGAAGTGACTTACAAGGATCGCAAGGACTACAAGATCATTGGAACGCGTGTTAAGGGCGTGGATAACAAAAATGTGGTGACAGGAAAGCCTATTTTTGGAATTGATATTAGAAAGCCAGGAATGGTATTTGCTCAAATCGTTCGCCCTCCTTTTGGAGCGAATTTGAAATCATTTTCTGCGGATGATGTTAAGAAGATGCCAGGAATTATTGACGTCGTTTCATTCAAAAACAAAGTCGCCATCGTGGGAGAGAATACCTATGCTATTCTGCAAGCACGAGCAAGTTTGACTTGTGATTATGATTCCGTGGTGCCTCTAGAGAGTAACGATACCCACCAAAAATGGTTCGATGAGGGTATGAAAACGGACAAAGCGCAAGTGATGCGCAAGGATGGTGATTATCCTGCGGCCATGGCTAAGGCGGTTAAAGTAGTCGAAGCTACTTATGAATGTCCTTTCATTTCGCATAGTCCAATGGAACCGATGAATTTCTTTGCTGATGTTAAGTCAGATTCTGTTCTTTTAGCAGGCCCTACCCAGGTTCCACAACCTGCCCAAAAAGCGGTTTCTGATCTATTAAAAATTCCAGTAGATAGAATTCAAGTAGAATTATCTAAAATGGGTGGTGGTTTTGGCCGTCGTTTAAGTAATGATTTCGTCTTAGAGGCTGCTGAGCTTTCTAGTATGATCAAAAAGCCAGTTTTGGTTATGTGGACTAGGGAAGATGATATGGCTGGCGGTACTTATCGCCCTGCAGCTCGCTACCATTTCAAAGCTGGTTTAGATGCAAAGGGTGAAATCATTGCCTTTTATTTACGAGGAGTAGGTATTAACGCAGGTAATTCGACTCGTCAAGACAATTTCCCTGTCGGAGCCATTGAAAATGTCCTCATTGAATCTTTTGATCAAAAATCAGCGGTTACAACAGGACCATGGCGGGCCCCTATCACTAATTTCTTAGGATTTGCGGAACAAGCCTTTTTAGATGAAGTAGCGGAGGTAGCTGGAAAGGATCCAATTCAAATGCGTTTGCAACTTTTGGAAAAAGTAAAAACCAACCCTGTTGGAAAAATTACGTATGAGCCGGTGCGGTTTGAAGAAGTAATTAAACAAGTTGCAGAAAAAGCGAGTTGGAAGAAAAAACCAGGGGTTTATCAAGGCTTTAGTGTCTATTATTCTCACTTATCCTATGTGGCTCAAGTCGCTGAGGTTAAAGTGGAAAATGGAAAGCCTAGAGTTACGAAAGTGACGGCTGTAACCGATTGTGGTGAGGTCGTTAATCTAAGTGGTGCGGAGAATCAAGTAAAAGGGGCGATTATTGATGGAATGGGTCATGCCATGTTTGCGAAGTTAAATTTCCAAAAAGGCGTTGCAACTCCTCAAAATTTCAATACTTACCGCATGATTCGTGGAAATGAAATTCCTGTAATTGATGCTCATTTTGTGAATAATGGAATTGCGCCTACCGGTTTAGGGGAGCCAGCTTTACCACCTACGGGAGGTTCCATCGCGAATGCGATTTATGCTGCCACAAAGAAGCGCCATTACAAGCAGCCATTTAGTTAAATGAAAATAACTTGGCTCGATAATTTGCGTGTAAATGCGACTATCGGCGTGATTTTAATTCATGCTTCGGCGACTATTTTGTTTAGATTTACCAAAGAGCCAGCCGATCATTGGTGGGTTGCTAATTTGTACAATGGGGGCTACCGTTATGTAGTCCCTATTTTTGTCATGTTATCGGGTGCGTTGTTGTTGCCTAGAGAGGACGCGATTTTGCCTTTTCTAAGGAAGAGTTTTATGCGCATTGTTTTGCCTTTTCTCTTTTACAATTTAATTTTCACTCTCTTTAATTGGCAGGTTCGATTGCGCGGCAAAGCCTTTGGTTTTTCTGATGGAATAACTTGGCTAGGGGAACAATATTTTCATGGCGCGTCCTACCATTTCTGGTATATCTATATGATTATAGGGATCTATTTATTTATCCCTATTATCGGTAGGTGGATAAGGGCGGCTCCCGAATCACATATTCAGTATTTTTTAGGAATTTGGGGATTGACAATTTTGTTTAATAATCCCCATTTCCCCCACCTAAAGTTACCCGTAGCCTTAACTGATTTTACTGGTTATGTGGGTTATTTAGTGCTGGGTTATTATTTAAGTACGAAACAGTTTTCTGTCGGAATTAAAAAAGTAGCCATAGCGTTATTTATCACAGGTACTTTGTGGACAATGCTAGGGTCTTATTATTTTACAGCGGAGAGTGGTAAGTTCTATGGATTATTATATGCAAATTTTTCTCCCAGTGTAGTCTTAGCTACTGCGGGTGTATTTTTATTATTCAGATACCAAAACCTTGATATTATTTTCTTGACTCCATTTCGAGATTGGGTGAGCTCTCACAGTTATGGGATCTATTTAGTACATATTATTGTGTTGTTTTATTTGGCCAAAGTTGGTGTATACGGTCAAATGCTTCATCCAAGCATTGGCGTGCCATTAACTGCGTTTTCATGTCTTTTAATTTCAGGCGGAATTGTTTGGGTATTACGTAAAATACCCTTGATTAAATACGTAGCAGGTTGACGGTTTGTGGGGGTATTTTTGTACATTCGTTAGAATACCTTTAACCACTCATACCTAACCATTTAATGCACGAAATTTATAAGTTTGGGCACACACTTGCTGTGTTCATGAGCTTTTTCATTATCCTGCTTTTACTGTTGAAATCCTCTGGACCTTTCTTTAAAAGTCCGAAGCGTTTTCTGTTTTTCTATTTCTTGATTTTCGGTCTCTTTACTCTTCTTCATTATTGTCTTTTCGTAGAATGGCATGTGGAAATTGTTGCTGTACTTTTTGGAAATTTTGATGCCTTTTTCTACCTGCTTTATCCACTTGCCTTTTTTTATGTACGTGGGATGGTTCAAAAAAATAGCCAAATAAAGCCAGCAGATTTACTTCATTTTATACCATTTCTCATTCAGTTGTGTGATACGTTACCCTACTCGTTTACGTCCTTTTCACACAAAATTCTTGTTGTTGAATTAGTTAAATTTGATATTCAAGAATTGGTAAAGCAGCAAATGGGTTTCTTCTTTTCCTCTCGCTTTCATTTTTATCTGAAGCTATTTTTAAGCAGCCTTTATGTCTTTTATAGTTGCAAAATCTATATCCTTTTTGTCACTCGCCATACGAAAAATTTCATTTTACATTATTGGATACCGGGCTTTCTATTTTTACAGATTTTTTTGATACTCTTTTTAACTTATTTCTTTTTACTTGTTCCGAATGCAAATCATTTTAAGTTAACTTACCAGGGTATTACTCCTTGGAATTATGTAGGATTAGGATCATATTTAGTTTTTTCGTTAAGTGTATTTTATTTTCCTGAGTTCCTGTATGAACCTTATGTTGTAGAGGAGCGAGAGGCAAAACTTCGAATACCTAATTATGAATTATCCCCAGAAAAATTAATTGAAATAGAGACTAAATTAGATCTTTATTTAGAGGAGTATAAACCATTTTTGAAACCCTCTTTTTCATTAGCTCAATTATCATCAGCTCTTGATATTCCTGTCCATCATTTTAACTACTATTTTAGAATGACACAAAAATCTAATTTTTTAGAACAGCGAATGCGTTGGAGAATTAGACATGCAAAAGAATTAATTGATGCGGGGAAGGAAAAGGTACTTACGCTTGAGGCTATTGGGTTAGAATCTGGTTTTCAATCAAGAACTACCTTTTTCGTGAATTTTAAAGAATTAGTGGGAGAATCTCCATCTGCTTATGCTGAGAGAAAAAGCAATATAATAAGCTAGTTCAAGCGTTTTTCGGATTACTTTGTTCGGATTTTCGAAAATGGAACATACAAGTAGTTATATATTTCATAAATTCTACTTAAAGCTCTACTATTGTTTAAGCGAATTTGATACCGCCTAACCACTAAAAATAATAATAGAACAGATGAATGCAGGGAGCGAGGGTTAATGACCCTTTGCTCCTTTTTTATTTTATATGACCGTCTTCCATTTCAATAATTCGAGTCGTCCTAGCGGCGAATTCATTATCGTGCGTAACTATAAGAAGGGTTTGTTTATATTCTTCTGCTAGTTCTTTAAATATGTTGAAGACAATTTCGGAGTTCTTTTTATCTAAGTTTCCTGTTGGCTCATCCCCCATAATTAATAAGGGGTCATTAATGAGTGCTCGAGCGATGGCTACCCGTTGTTTTTGTCCTCCAGATAGTTGATTAGGATCCTTGAGTGCTTCGTTTTCTATTCCTAAGATTTTTAATTTTTCGTAGGCTTTATGTTCGATTTCTTTTTCTGAAAACTTACCTAGTTTTAGCCCAGGAAGCATGACGTTTTTTAATACGGAGAATTCATTCAGTAAATAATGGAACTGAAAGACGAAACCAATTTTTTCATTTCGAACTATGGCTAGTTCACCCTCTTTTTTATCTCGCATAGATAGGCCGTCCACCAGTAGATCGCCTTCGTAATCGGTATCCATAGTAGATAAGATGTATAGTAAGGTGGATTTACCACAGCCCGATCTACCAATTACTGAGACGAATTCACTCTGCTTCAATTGGAAGCTGACCTTGTCTAGGATTTTTACTGTCACAGGGTCGTGAAAGTATTTCGTAATTTCTTTTGCCTCTAATACTACTTTATCCATCTTATTTTCCTCTAATAATGATAACAGGATCAATTCCACTAGCCTTTCGGGACGGGAAGAATCCAGCAAAATAAGTAGTCACTATCGCGAAAGTACCTCCTATGAGATAAAACTTAGGGTTGTAATTAATCGGATAAGTTTTTATGGTAGGCAGGGATTCTGTATTAAACGGAATTTGGTCGATTAATGAGGATAATCCGAAACCCATTAGTAGACCCATTAAACCTCCAAAAATACCAATGCTAAGCGCAATGGATATAAATATCTTATTAACATCCTTTCCAGAAAATCCAACCGCTTTCAAAATGGCTATAGAATCCATTTTCTCATAGATCATCATGTTCAGAATGTTGTAAATACCAAATCCAGCCACCAATAAAAGTGTAATACCTACCGCATACGAGATCAAAGTCCTTACGGAGCTCCCTGTTTCAAATTGAGAATTTGCTGTCTGTATATCAACAGCGTTTAATTCGTAAATTTTCTGGTACTCCTTCGCGACTTCTGGCGCCCAGAGAATATCTTTTAATTTGACTTGAATATCTGTAATGTAGTTACTTGGTTGTCCTAGAATTTTTTGGGTAGTTGATAAGGAACAATAACTTTGGACATTATCTAACTCTTGAATTCCAGATTGAAAAATACCCACCACACGCAGCGCGACCTGATCTCCTTTACTTGTCGTTATCTGAATCACATCCCCCACACTTGCCATCATTTTAGTGGCGACACCTTTTCCTAAAATAATACTATTGGGAATATTTTTAAGGTCGATGTAATTCCCTAGTGTTACGTAATCACTAAATTTAAATAGCCTATTTTCTTCCACTGGATCAATACCAAAAATCGCCCCGGTTAAATCTACGGCTCCCACATTATAAAATACTTGTGCGCTAATTTTAGGTGCTACCCCTAAAACACGTTCATCATTTTCCAGTGAAGAAATGATTGTCTTACTATTGTTTATACCTAATAGCTCATTTTTAGGTTTAATTGAAGAAACAAAATTATGTCCCTTTTGATTAATGAAATCAGCAGGTTGTTTTTCTGAAATTTGGATTTCTTTGTAAATACGAACATGAGCCGTTCTGTTTGTGATTAATCCATCTAGCATATCATTTAATCCTGACATAAAGCTCAGGACCGTCACAAACATGGTAATACTTATGGTCACACCTATTGCTGCGACGAGCGTTTGTTTCCACCGCGCAATTAATAAGGAGAAGGCTACCTGGTAGACGAGTTTGAAATTCATTATTTAGGCTTTACTATTTCATCTGATACTTTTAGACCGGATAAAATCTCTGCTTTTTGAAAATCTTTTAAACCCACTTTGACAATTCTTTCTTCGCCAGATGCAAGAGTAACGATAGAGTCTTGTTTCAAATAATTTCTAGGAATTAAAATGACATTCTCTTTTTTATTCAATAAAATATTGGCCTCAAACGTAATGTTTGGGAAAAGTTTAGGTGGAGCTTTTGTAAAAGTAGCTTCCACTAAAAAAGTCTTACTGCGCTCATTCATTATCTCAGATATCTTTGAAACGCGCGCCTCAAACGCTTGATTTTTATAGCTATCTAAAGTCACAATAACTTTTTGGCCATTTTGAACCCGTAAAATATCATTTTCATCTACCTGCATTTCCAAAACAAAATCTTGGTAATTGCCTATCACAGCAATAGGTGATTGCGGATTTACTATTTCACCAATTGATTTTAAAATACTGTAAACGATACCATTTGTTTTAGATCTTAGGATAAAATCCTGTGCCTGATTTGCTGAAATTTGTAAATTTTTTTTCGCTTGGGATGAATTAAATGCTAGGCTTCGATTTAAATCACGGAAGCGCTGGATTGCGGATAAGTAATTTGATTTAGACGTTTGAAAAGCTAATTCTTTTGTTTCTAAATCCACCTTAGTACCTATTTGCTGATCCCAAAGATTTTTTTGACGGAAATAAAGAGCAGAATCTAATTTGAATTTATTCTTTGCTGATTCAATTACTAATTTAGCTTCATCTAGCTTTCCTGAATTAGCTGAAAAGTCATTGAAATTAGCTGCTAGAGACGCATTTTCTGCGGCAAAGCGTTGGGTTTCATTTGTAATAGAAACTAATGGACTTCCCACGTGAACGGAATCCCCTTCTTTCACTAAAATTTGACTGATAATTCCATTTACGGTCACATAAGCCTGGTATTGGTCAGCCGTTTTTAAAACACCCGAGGCGTAAATTGATTCTGTGATGGGACCTAATGTGGGAAGACTCGTTTCTTGTTTCTTTCCACAAGAAAAAAGCATGATTCCTATAGCAAAAAGGACTAGTTGTTTCATTTCGTAAATTACCCAAAAAACGAACACTTTAGAATGACAAAAGTCAATTTATTCAAAAAAGATGTTCGGACTTCTTTATTTCGGACATGTTTTCAGGAATTGCACTAATTCGCATGCTATTCCTTTGGATTAGAAATAGGCTTGGGGTGGATAAAATACTATACTCTTTTCGCATTTTTTCGTTCGCTTTAATCGATTTCCAGTGTGGAGGAAAGGTCCAATGATTCAACTCTTCATCTATTTGAATGGCGATGACAGGTAATTTTACTTTTTCTGAATAGGGGATTAAGTCGACCAAAAGTTCGGTACAATGAAAGCAAGAGGGGCTGTAAAATAGTAATAAAAGGCTTTTTGTTTTCGATTTGTGCAGATGGAGGTTGAAATTTTGGGTAAGTATATTGGGTGCTTTTTCTCCATTTTGCAATGTCCGTAATCGCTGAATAATCTCGTTTATTTTTACTTTGTTTTTTGCTGGACATTCGGGGTCATGGCTAAATTCTTCTAACTTCTCAACCCATTGATTTTTTCCTAAAGAGATAATTTTTTTAAAATAGAAATCGACTGCATCACCATATTTTATTGAGGATTGCGTTTTCAATTCTCTAATCTGAAGAATAACTTTCTCTATGGAAATACGTTTTGCTTGAGGCTGTCCATATACCGGTAATAAGTCAACCGGTTGTTGAGCAAAGACATAAAATGAAATGAATAATAAGATGTATTTCATTCGTTATTAATCGCGAATGCATCGGACAGAAAGTCCTGCATCCTTATCATTATTAGAAATTTGATTGTAAGTCTGAGACGTGTAAATGACGAGACCTTTGGCTAGAGTCGCATCTGAATTAGATGAGCTCCAATAAAAAAATTGAGAACCTCGATTTATCAATCCGGAACTATTACTAACATATCCTGCGGCATGCATTTTTAATGGGCCCGCATAGGCTTGAGCTCTTAGATTAGCGCTATTTACATTAGTCCATTCTGTTAGGGTTGGGATTCTCCAGCCAGTTCCTAATTCAATGGTACAGGGGTCATTGCTTGCTACCCAATTTGAGATCTCATTCGAATAGGTAGGAGTAAAGGTAGGGATTGAGTTAGAGCCATCATTTTTGTAACCTTTTTTCTTGTTGAATTTCCAATACCAACCTGCAGCTGCTTCGGAGGCGTCTGTTTCTGATGTTGCCTGATTTGTTGATCCTAGATTTTGGGTTATCCAACATTTTTCAGATCCCGTCAGAGATGATTTTACAGTTCCATAAGTCACCGTTTTATTTAAGGGCGCAACTCCTTTTATTGTTGTGTGTGCAATTGTTAACGTGTTTCCACATACAAATGTCATTGTTTTTTTTCCAAAGCGCTCTAAGCCTTTTCCGCCACCAATTCTTCCACTAAAATCTACATAGAGGTCTGGATTTGTATTTCGAAAACCCGATTTAGTTAATTGAGCAAAACTCAAAAATGGGATAAGAATGAAAAATAGAGTTCTATACATCTTAATTAATAGAAATAATCAATTTGAATTCGATCGCCCGCGTTTAGTGCATATGCCTCATTATTTGATGGAATATAGGTGAATGAAGTTTCAGATAGGCTAAAAGCTGATTTAGAAATACGAACACCATTGATATACAGTTTTAGTAATGCAGTGCTTGATTTAGTTTGCGTCAGGATAAATGCTGTTTGACCTAAGGTGGCTATATATTCATCCGAAACCTCCCGAACTAAGCTAAAATCTGTTCCTTGAATCGCCGATGTCATTGCCGAGGTCCCATTACCTTTTATAATACCCGTTACCGTTACAGCACCGGTGCCCCCATTCGCAACTGCTAGTGTTCCTATTACACCTGTAGTCAAGGGTAATCCCGTTAAGTTAGTGGCTATACCTGAGGCAGGTGTCCCTAATACAGGTGAGCTTAAGGTAGGAGCGGTTAAGGTTTTATTTGTCAGTGTCTCTATACCGGTTAAGCTTACTTTTAAATTGAGAGCAGTCTGTGTCGCTGTACTGATAGGCTTTAATAGATCTGTCGTATTGTCTACATTCGCTAAGCTAACCATCGCTTTTGTGATTCCAGAAACAGAGCCAGTAAAAGTAGGGGAGGCTATTGGCGCTTTTAAATTTAAATCTGTGATATCCGCTTTTAGCGCCAAATCAGTTGAGCTAGCTTTTGAATTTAGTGCAATAATACTGGCTTTCAAGTCCAATGCCGTTTGCGTGGCCGTGCTAATGACTTTTAAGGCATCGGTTGTATTATCCACGTTGCCAAGTCCTACCATTGTTTTGGTTATCCCAGCTACTGTTCCTGTAAATGTGGGAGCATCGATGGGTGCCTTTAAGGCTAAAGAGGAATTACTCGCTTTTGCATCTAATGCTGTTTGCATAGCTGTGCTAATGGGTTTAAGTAAATCGCTCGTGTTGTTTACATTACCTAGACCTACCTTAGAAGAACTGATTCCAGTGGCTATTTTAGCATCAGTAATCGCACCTGTTGCAATCGTTGGGCTTGATGCTGTCCCAGTTAAATCACCTGCTAATCGAATTTTTCCATTAATAAGTGAAGTGGCATCTAGCGTAATTGAAGCATCCACATAAGCCTTGTTTGCCGCATCTGTCGAAAGAGTAGGAAGATCTGTTAGCGTTATTTTTTTATTTGTAGGAAAAATTAAGTTTCCTTGTAAAGTACTTCCGGCTAATTGAACATAGCGGGCATCTGTCGTTCCAATGTTATTTGTTATTTCATTCCAATTCGGACTTACAAAGATAAATGTGCGACCATTATTGGATCCTGTTGGATCAGCAGATACGATAAAAATATCTCCTCCAATGGGTGTAATACCCCCAATGTCAAATGATCCTCCATTGTAAACTCCCGTATAATTTCGTCCGAGTGAAATAGCGATTTCTCCATCGGCATTTGGAGATACACCATTGACCTTTTTCACAGTTCCTTTTAAATCCAAGGCTGTTTGGGTAGCTGTACTGATGGGTTTATTAGCATCTGAGGTATTGTTTACATTCCCTAATCCTACCATTGCTGCAGTAATTCCTGTTACAATACCCGTAAATGTGGGAGAAGCTGTACCTGCTTTGGTAGCTAAACCGGCTTCTAACTCCGTGTTATTCGCTTTTAAATCCAAAGCTGTTTGGGTAGCATTACTGATGGGTTTAGTCAAATCAGCTGTATTATCTAGGTTAGATAAACCTACCATTGTGGCTGTAATTCCTGATACAATGCCTGTAAACGTAGGTGAAGCAATAGGTGCTTTTAAATTCAGGCTGGTAATATCTGCCTTTAAGGCTAAATCAGTTGAACTAGCTTTTAAGGCTAAATCCGTATTTGTTGCTTTTAGATCTAAGGCGGTTTGTGTAGCCGTGTTAATGGGTTTAGCTAGATCTGACGTATTGTTTACATTAGCAAGGCCAACCATAGCTGCTGTGATACCTGATACAGACCCTGTAAACGTAGGAGAGGCAATAGGTGCCTTTAAGTTTAAATCCGCTATGTCTGCTTTTAAGACAAGGTCTGTCGTATTCGCCTTCAGGTTTACCAAGGCTATACTTGCTTTTAAATCGAGTGCAGTCTGGGTGGCGCTGCTTATGGGTTTAGCTTCATCTGATGTGTTATCTACATTTCCTAAACCTACCTTAGAAGCACTGATTCCTAAGGCTATTTTTGCATTTGTGATAACTCCAATAGCAATTTCTGGACTCGCCGCAGTCCCCGTAAGATCACCTGATAGTCTTATTTTTCCATTGATTAAGGCAGTTGCATCAAGCGTTTTAGAGCCATCAACATATTCTTTATTTGCTGCATCTGTTGCGATGGTAGGCAAATCTAGGAGACTCACCTTTTTGCCTGAAGGGAATAGTAAATCCCCTTGCATCGTGTTCCCCGCTAATTGAACATACCTCGCATCCGTCGTTCCAATATTATTTGTAATCTCATTCCAATCTGGGCTCAGGTAGATGAATGTTCGTCCATTATTTGTTCCATCTGGATCGGTAGAAACGATAAATACATCCCCATCTACTGGAGGTGCACTGGTAATAAAAACCCCACCATTAAATAATCCGGTATAATTTTTACCTAACGAAATGACCACATTGCCATTTGCATCGGGAGAAACCCCATTCACTTTTTTTACGTTTCCCTTTATGTTAAGTGCCGTTTGTGTAGCTGTGCTAATGGGTTTGGCTGAATCTGCGGTATTATTCACATTGGATAGGCCTACCATGGTAGCGCTTATTCCTGAAACAGAACCTGTAAAAACGGGGGATTCAATCGGTGCTTTTAGGTTAAGGTCTGAAACGTTTGCCTTCGTTGATAAATCAGTAGTAGACGCCTTTAAATCAAGGGCAGCCTTTACAGAGGAACTAATGGGTTTATTTAAGTCAGAGGTATTGTTTACTAGTCCCAGTCCTACTTTTGCCGGATTAATTCCAAATGCAATCTTTTGGTCTACGACACTTGAATCTTTTAGCTTTGCGCTATGTACTGCCCCATTTAAAATTTTTTCCTGCGTGATAGCATTTTCTTTAATGAGAGGTGCCGTGGCTTGTCCGCTTAAATCGCCTGAGAGTTTGATTTTGCCTGGTACTATTTCAGAGGCCAAAGGCACATCATTCAGTATGATTTGGTCGATTTGATTTTTAATCTCAAGGCGCAGAGTCGTCAAATCTGTTTGATTTAAAAGCCCAGCATCATTTTGGAAAAAAGATAATTTAGTAGGAGTCCCTTTTACATTCAGGTAATCCACAGACTTGGCATACAAAGCATATGGACTATAGTGAAGCGGGGAACGACTAATTTCAGTGTAAACAGTGGCCGATGGGAATTTCACCTCTACTTGGAGTATATGTAACGTGTCACTCCAGTTTATTTCGTCGAAATTTTTTGCACCTATTTTTTGACCTTTCCCAATGACTACATTAATCAGGCCATATTCATCAGTTTGGACATTTTGAGTCTCTTCGTAATCTTTGCGCAACCCATTGAATAGGCTGAATCTTAATTCAAGGACTTTATTTGCCAAAGGCTGCCCGGTATAATTATTACCTGGCATGTAGATAGGATTCGGGTCTAGAATGACTGCTTGGTAGTTTAATCCCGTTTTTTGGCCATAGGAAAAAAGACAAATTCCTAGAAATAGGATTGTGTAGATGATTTTATACATAACTAGTGAAGGGGAATATATTGAATGCCAAAGCCGAAAGAGGTGGGATTAATAGCGAATTGGCTGCCATCTTGTTGGATAGTATTCAATTGCCAAGCCTCAGAAAAGAAGGCATATAAGGCAGTCTGTGTATTTATTTTTTTTGCCAGTTTCAATTCCCCACCTAATTGCCATTGAATTCGTTCAAACTGAGCGTTTCCTTGTAAATTGAAGACTTGATTTCCCATTTTTTGAGCCCCTAAAACTAATTTATTGATTTGCATTAGTCCGCCATATGAAAGGACAAATCCTTTACCTAAAATTGACTTTACACCCATTGCGAGCTTTATACCCGCATAAGTAGAAGAGTAGGTAAAGGGGATGCTTTGCGTTTCTCCGATTGAATTAAATTGGTTTATAGATATTCCAATTTGGTAATTCAATTTTTTCAAGAATTTGCTTTTAGTCTTACTCGAATCGATTAATCGATTTTGTAGGGAAATGGAATGATGTAAACCTGCGTCAGCCAGAATGGAATTTTGCGAAAGACCCATAGGGCTTTGGTAGCGAAAATGGGCTGAGTTGATACCTACCTGATAATTCCAATCTTGAGCCGAAAGCTTAGATAATGGAATTAAACAGGTAAGTAGAAAAGTATAAAAAGGGGTTAGGTATTTATTGGTATTCATTATGATTGTGGCTAGGCATTTTTTAGAAAGCCTAGGCAAGCTACATAAATGGTTTTACGATTGTTATAACGAATATTTATGTAACCTGATAAATTAGTGATATTGTTTGTTCTAGGCCTTTATTGGACTAATTGTATTGGCATTTATTTGATAAATTATCAATAAACTGATAATCTCAGTTTCAGGTTAGGTTAACAAATTAAATAAGTGTAAGAGGCTAAAAATGTTCTATTTTTTATTTGGTATATTGCTACTTAAATGTTGCAAAATGAAAATAACTTATTTAGATAACTATAGCGCTTTAAGTGAAAAAGCCGCACAATTAATTGGCCATGAGGTGCAGAAAAATCCTGAATTGCTCTTTTGTGCAGCAACAGGTGGAAGTCCTACAGGAATGTATGCAGAAATGGCTAAACAGAAATCCATGTATACTCAAATGCGGGTGATTAAGATGGATGAATGGGGAATTATCCCCCTGAGTCACCCTGATTCATGTGAATCCTATTTGCACAAACATCTATTGGGCCCCCTAGAAATTTCTACTAATCGATATACAACTTTCGATACAGCACCGGAATTAGTGGAAGCTGAATGTCAGCGAATAAGTAAATTTATTAAGGAGAACGGTCCACTAGATATTTGCATTTTGGGCTTAGGTAAAAATGGTCACATTGCCTTTAATGAGCCAGCAGAAGTTTTAAATCCTGATTTTCACAAAGCGATTTTAGCGGAATCAACTATTGCCCATGATCCGGCTTTATCAAATGGATCGGAGCCTGCTTATGGTTTATGTGTTGGAATGGAAGGGATAATGCAATCGAAGAAGATTATCTTTTTGATTACAGGAAAGGGTAAGCAAGATGCCGTGAAGCGAATAATGGAGCGTAAAATAGGAACAGATTGTCCAGCCTCCTTCTTATGGATGCACCCTAATGTGGAATGCCTAATTGATTCTTCGGCTATTTAACCTTTAAATGGGTTTCGTTGAATCCAATTCACTTTAGGTTCTAAAAAGGGGAATATCCAAGAAAGATTTTGGTGAACGATTGAAAAAGAATGATGCATAAATCCATTTAATTTAATTGGTTTTGCACCAATTGAACTTTTGATTTCGAGGGCTGTTCTACCTAATATAATACGTTGAAAACCTTGGGAAATACCACATCCAATGATGTCATATAACATATTTAGGTAAAGCATTTTCTCCCGCTGAATCATATTGTCAAACCCTAAAAAATAGGTTTCGAGTTCCTTTCCGTGTCTGATTAGAGAAGTAAATCCCACTAGTTGATTTTCTAGAAAATATCCCCGTAAAATAAAGTCTTTACGTAGGTTTTGCTTGAAAGTCGAAAAGTGATTTGAAGGCAAGATAAACGTGTTGAACGGAGAGTTTTTGGCCACTTGTAAGTAAAGCGAGTAGACCGTTTCTTCGTTTTGTAAAATTTCGTCTAAACTCAATTCTTGCGCGCGAATTTCACTCCCTTTTTTTCGACAACGCTTGAATTGATCTCTGTATTTTTTTGCCAAATCCGCAACGTAATCCTCCTCTTTTTCCCAGCTCTGCAGAATCTCAAAAATCATGTTAGGCTGCGAACTAAATGGATAATCTGAAGAAAAGGCAGGTATTTGAAAAGGCTTGCTTTGGCTCTGCGTAAAGTCCTTGAAAATGGTTAAGTGTGTCTTACGAGGCCAATTAACGCAAATTTCCTTCAATTTTTCCACGATCTTCCCCTCATCTGCTTTTGGTAAGCAGGTATAGGCATTTTGGCCACTCAACATATTGTTTCCTACAATGAGCAACTTGGATGCAAATTGTTTAAATAAGAAGTTTCTGACCTTAGTTAAAAAAAAGTGATCTCTCTCTCCAAAGCTATTCAATAACGCCAAATCAATCTCCTGAAATAAAGCCGTCGCAATTAATTCATCTCTCTCAAACAATCCCACAAAAGTGCATTTCATATTCTTAGGAGAGGAGTTCTCCAAAATACCTAAGTAGCTTTTTTGCAAGAAAATACATGATTCAGATACCTGATCCCATTTTTCTGGTAAATCACTTACGCGAGTGTAAAGTTGATGAGTATAGTGCTTGTTCAATTAATGAAATTCGATTTCAGTTTTAACAAGCATGAGAGAAGAATTGTTCCGAATGAAAAGACAAATATCTTATTAGAGTATAGATAGTAGAGTATAGAGTAGAGATGGGGTATTGCTATATCTTTTAAAGCACAAAGCATAAAGAGCAAAGCAAAAAGCACCAAAGAATGATAAATGGTGAATGTTAAATGGTGAATGTCTCCTCCGGACTCATTCCCTCCGGACTGAAGCTAAGCTTCTTTAAAGCACAAAGAATGATAAATGGTAAATGGTAAATGGAGAATGTCTCCTCCGGACTCATTCCCTTCGGACTGACGACTGACAACTGTCCACTGTTTACTGTCACGAAGTGACTTTTGTGGCCCCGCCGGGAATCGAGTCGAGCGCGACCCCGGCCGTCTCTAGCGTTTAGAAGGGACGCTCGTCTGCTTCCCTCTGGGTGGCCCCGCCGGGAATCGAACCCGGATCTAGCGTTTAGGAAACGCCTATTCTATCCGTTGAACTACAGCGCCAATATTTCCTCTCTCTACTCTCTACTCTCTACTCTCCTTCAGGCACATACCCATCACTATGCCCCATCAGGTGATTTCCCTCCAGCCAGTTAGGGAAAATCTGCATATGTTTATCTTTTAACATGCCCATAATCGTCTCGCGAAGCTCTGCTAAATTACTGCGTTGCTCTGCGGAAATGAAGACCGTTTTAGGCGTATTTGTTTTCCAGTGTGTGTTCTTTAAAAAGGCTGTTACCCGGTCCATTTTACTCAATTGAGGTTCACCATCTATTCCGACCTCAGATCCTTCGAAGAAAATATCTTCGACAGGGAAGAGGTCGATTTTGTTGAAGACTAAAATAGTTGGTTTGTCGCCTACACCCATTTCATTTAGAATTCCTTGAACAACTTCGATTTGTTCTTCAAAATTCGGGTGGGAGATATCTACCACGTGCAGTAATACATCTGCCTCTCGCACCTCATCTAAAGTTGATTTAAATGATTCGATTAAGAGGGTAGGGAGCTTGCGTATGAAACCTACTGTGTCGGTTAATAAGAAAGGAATACCTTCCCAAACTACTTTACGGACAGTGGAGTCTACTGTAGCGAATAATTTATTTTCTGCGAATACGTCTGTTTTCGCTAGCTTTTGCATCAAGGTTGACTTACCCACGTTCGTATAACCTACTAAGGAAACGCGGACCATGCGGTCACGGTTCTTTCGTTGAGTATAGGACTGTTTGTCGATGGCTTCGAGTTTGTCCTTTAAAAAGGCAATACGGTCATTCGCGATACGACGGTCGGTTTCTAATTCCTTTTCTCCTGGACCACGCATACCCACGCCACCACGTTGTTTGGAAAGGTGAGACCACATACGCGTTAATCGAGGTAACATGTATTGGTACTGCGCGAGTTCTACTTGGGTGCGGGCCTGAACGGTTTGGGCTCTTTGGGCGAAGATATTTAGTATCAATAAACTGCGATCTAAGACCTTGACCTCTTTGCCGTATTCTTGAATATTAAATTCGATGTTGCGGACCTGTGAAGGGCTTAAATCGTCGTCAAAGATGAGCATATCCACATCCTTTTCGATAACATAGGCCATTATATCTTCAAATTTCCCTTTACCTACGTAGGTCTTGTTGTCTGGTTTCGGTAGGTTCTGAGTGAAACTGTGAAGCGTGACTACTCCGGAGGTAGAAGCTAAAAAAGCTAATTCCGCGAGGTATTCTGCCGTTTGTTCGGCATTTTGCTTTTGGGAAGTGACGGCTACTAGGACGGCTGTCTCTTGTTCCTCGTTTGTACTATGGACTACGTTGTTTTTCATTTTAGCTAAAAAAAGCCTTCCCGGTCAGAAAGGCTTTTGAATGGAGGTTGTTTCGTTTATAAGCTTTGAATTAACTTTAAATTCAACGTCACATAATCCTCATTTTTTCCTTCTTTAGCAAGCGCTATTGATTTCTCTGCACTAGCTTTAGCGCCTACTTTATCACCTAATTTTGCTTGAATTTTAGCTTGTAAGTGCCAAATCCAATACGCAGAGGCGTTGATTTCAACTGCTTTGGTTACCCACTCTAAGGCTTTCTTTAAATCTTTACCTGTTTCAAAATAGTAAGAGGCAGATTCAAAATAAGGACGTGTGTCTGTTGCCATCGCTTTATCAATTGATGCGGTAATTTTAGCATCAATCTCTGTTTCAATTGGAATAGAAACAGCTACTTTCTCCCATGAAATCACCATTTCCATTTTGTTAGCGGTTACATTCGCAAAATGAATGGAGAACGATTCCACGGATTGGGTTAAAGTAGTTGTAGCTAATTTTACCTTCAATACATCTTCTTCTGGTTTGTAATTAAACACACCGTTCGTGCCTTTGTTGAAGATAATCTCCCAAGAAAATTGAGACGGAATGGTCATCAATTGGTAGGTTCCAGCTTTTAAAGCTTGGCCTGCGATTTTTACATCCTCGTTAAAAGTAACAAGGGTAGGAGAATTTGCTCCGGTACGCCATAACTTTCCAAAAGGAACTACATCGCCAAATATCTTACGGCCTTTAATAACAGGACGGGAATATTTAACCTCCACTGATGACAAAGAAAAGTCTTGCTTGATACTTTGTCCAGGACTTGGCGCAGGCATTTTTATGCCTTGAGCGAAAGCACTTGTAGAAACTACCCAGAATAGTAAACAAAGAAGCTTTTTCATGATATTATGCATTTAACGCTTCTGCACCTCCTACGATCTCTAAGATTTCCTTCGTAATGGCTGCTTGACGTGATCGGTTATACTCTAATTTCAATGCTTTGATTAATTCTCCCGCATTGTCAGTTGCTTTGTCCATGGCTGTCATACGTGCCCCATGTTCTGATGAATTGGACTCTAAAAGGGCGCGGAAGATGGATAATTTAATGGACTTGGGAATCAATTCAGTAATAATTTCCTCTTCAGTTGGCTCAAAGATATAATCAACCGAACTCGCATTTTCGCCTGATTCAGAGGCAACTAATGGAAGTAATTGTTCTGTTTGAATAATTTGAGTCGCTACGTTTTTGGAGAAATTAAAAAGAACTTCTACCACATCGTATTGTTTCTCTAGGAATGCGTTTAAAACGGTTTCACCAATTTCGCGCACATTTGAGAAATTCAATCGAGTGAAAATATCTGCATGTGCCTCATTCACTTTGTATCCACGACGAGATAAATATTCTCCTCCTTTTTTTCCTAAGGCCAAAATCTCCACATTCCCACTTGCCTGAAGAGAAGCATATTTCTCATTCACTAGGGCCATGGTCGCTTTTCCTACGTTTGCATTAAATGCACCGCAAAGTCCACGATCAGAGGTTACGACAATAATTAGGGCATTCTTAATTTCACGCACCTCAGTGAAAGGATTTTCCGAACCAGCCTCTGATTGTGCAGAAACGGTGGCAATCATTTCAGCTAATTTCTTAGCATAAGGACGCATTTGGTGTATGGCATCCTGAGCACGACGCAACTTAGCTGCCGAAACCATTTTCATGGCTTTCGTGATTTGCTGCGTCGAGTTAACGGATACAATTCTATTTCTTACTTCTTTTAAGGAAGCCATAGTCTGTTAATTTTATGCTTTGTATTTAGCTGCTACTTCATTACCCACACGCTTCAAAGTAGCGGTTAAGGTGTCATCGTATTTACCTTGACCTAATGCTACTAACGTATCATTTTCTGTCGCACGTAAAACTTGAATGAAATCTTGTTCGAATTCACGAACTTTTTCAACCGGTACATTATCTAAGTTACCTGTTGTTGCTAAATAAATCATCGCCACTTGCTCTTCCACACGTTGTGGTGCGAATTGTGGTTGCTTTAACATCTCTAAGTTACGGCGACCACGGTCGATCGTTAACTTCGTGGAAGCATCTAAATCAGAACCAAACTTCGCGAAGGCTTCTAACTCACGGAATTGCGCTTGATCTAATTTCAATGTACCCGCAACCTTCTTCATGGACTTGATCTGCGCGTTACCACCCACACGAGAAACGGAGATACCTACGTTAATCGCTGGACGAATACCTGCGTTGAATAAGTTTGTTTCTAAGAAGATCTGACCATCTGTGATGGAGATTACGTTCGTAGGAATGTAAGCAGAAACGTCACCCGCTTGTGTTTCAATGATTGGAAGAGCTGTTAAGCTACCGCCACCTTTCACTAAGTGTTTGATCGATTCTGGTAAGTCGTTCATGTTACGAGCGATCTCATCCGAGTTGTTTACTTTCGCTGCACGCTCTAATAAACGAGAGTGAAGGTAGAAAACGTCCCCTGGATACGCTTCACGTCCTGGTGGACGACGTAATAATAAAGAAACTTCACGGTAAGCAACTGCTTGCTTAGACAAATCATCATAAACTACTAAGGCAGGACGACCTGTATCACGGAAGAATTCACCGATAGCTGCGCCCGTAAATGGAGCGTAGAACTGCATCGGAGCAGGATCTCCAGCTGATGCTGAAACGATTACTGTATAATCCATCGCACCAGCTTTACGAAGCGTTTGCTCGATTTGCTTTACGGTAGATGCTTTTTGACCAATGGCTACATAGATACAGAATACCGGCTCGCCTTTGTCGTAAAATTCTTTTTGATTGATAATAGTATCGATACAAACCGCTGTTTTACCTGTTTGACGGTCACCAATTACTAGCTCACGTTGACCGCGACCTACAGGGATCATTGCATCGATTGCTTTGATACCTGATTGTAACGGTTCAGTTACGGGTTGACGGAAGATTACCCCTGGCGCTTTACGCTCTAAAGGCATCTCGTATAAATCTCCAGCAATTGGACCGTTTCCGTCGATAGGCTCACCTAAGGTGTTCACTACGCGACCTAAAATGCCATCGCCTACTTTAACAGAAGCGATAAGGTTTGTTCTTTTTACGGTATCACCCTCCTTAACCGAGCTAGAGTCCCCTAATAATACAGCACCTACGTTATCCTCTTCTAAGTTCAAGGCTAAAGCTTTTAGACCGTTCTCAAAAACGATCAACTCACCTGCTTGTACGTTAGATAGGCCGTAAATACGTGCCACACCATCACCCACTTGGAGTACGGTACCTACTTCTTCTAATTCTGCTTGAGTCTTAGCTTGGGATAATTGTTCCCTTAAAATTGCTGAAACTTCGTCTGGTCTTACTGATGCCA
>JACCDV010553723.1_pt1 | contig 59224 bp, 50 predicted proteins | sample 7446131 | NCBI WGS metagenome assembly JACCDV01 (sample SAMN15323448, study PRJNA562643) | freshwater metagenome | isolation source: river surface water | place: USA:Blue River Watershed | collected 2017-08-17
AATGGCTGGATCGTCACGGGCTACCCTTGGTACGGCGTGCAAACGCCCGAGCACAAAGCCTTTTACTTGGCCTACCACCGCAAATACAACGACCACCCCCGCTTGGGTTCGGTCGTCGGCTACAGCATGATCCAAGCTTTGGCCGCAGGCATTGGCAAAGCCAAAAGCACCGAAAGCGAAAAGTTGGTCACCGCATTCAGCGGCCTGAGCTTTCACACGCCGTTTGGCAAAGCCACCTTCCGCAAACAAGACAACCAATCGACCATGGGCGCGTTTTTGGGACGGACCAAAAACGACAATGGCAAAGGCGTGTTGGTAGACTACCGCTACATCGATGGCGCCAGCGTGCAACCCAGCGATGACGTTGTGAAAAAACTCAGGCCAAGCAACTAAGCGCCGTTCAAAAATCAACCCACAACGCCCGCTTTCGCGGGCGTTTCAATTTCAAGCCTTCACCACCATGGACATCGCCAGCTTTCTTGTGCAAGCCCTCAACGGGTTGGCTGCGGCTTCGTCTTTGTTTTTGGTGGCGGCGGGTTTGTCGCTCATCTTTGGCGTGAGCCGCATCGTCAACTTTGCGCATGGATCGTTCTTCATGCTCGGCGTGTACGTGGCGTATTCGCTGGTGTCGCACCTTGCCCCCAGCGTGTCGGGCGCGCTGGCTGTGGTACTGGACAACGGCACAGCGGCCACCCTCACTTACTTTGTATTGTTGCTGTGTGCGGCACTCATCACGGGGGCCTTGGGTGCTTTGGTCGAGGTGCTGGTATTGCGCCGCATTTATCAAGCGCCTGAGTTGTTTCAATTGCTCGCCACCTTTGCCTTGGTGCTCGTCATCCAAGACGGCGTGCTGTGGCTGTGGGGCGCCGAAGATTTGCTCGGCCCACGTGCCCCCGGCCTGAGCGGGGCCGTCGATGTGATGGGCCGACGTTTGCCCAGCTACGACGTGTTTCTCATCATCATCGGCCCCGTGGTCTTGGCCCTGTTGTGGGCCTTGTTGCAACGCACACGCTTTGGCATGCTCGTGCGCGCGGCCACGCAAGACCGCGAGATGGTGGGTGCTTTGGGCGTCAACCCACGTCATTTGTTCACGGCTGTGTTTGCCTTGGGCTGTGCACTGGCGGGCTTGGGCGGCGCACTGCAACTGCCACGCGAGCCCGCGCACTTGGGGCTGGACATGGCCACGATTGGCGACGCCTTTGTGGTGGTGGTGGTGGGTGGCATGGGCTCGATTCCAGGTGCTTTTGTGGCCGCCTTGTTGATTGCCGAAGTCAAAGCCTTGTGCATTGCTGTGGGCACAGTGGAGTTGCTGGGTGTGTCGTTTGCGTTTTCTAAGCTCACGCTGGTGGCCGAGTTTTTGGTCATGGCCGTGGTGCTTATGGTGCGACCTTGGGGTTTGCTAGGCCGTCCCCTGAGCGCAGCGCGTGCGCCAGTGGTGATGCACCAACACACTGACTTGCCGGTGGCACATCGCCGCATGGTGTGGGGCGGGGTCATGGCAGTGGCCATGGCGTTGCCATGGCTGACCACCGAGGCGCCCTATGTGTTGGTGTTGGCGGTGGACGTGTTGGTGGCTGCGCTGTTTGCTGCGAGTCTGCACTTCATCATGGGGCCTGCAGGCATGCACTCGTTTGGCCATGCCGCGTATTTAGGGCTGGGCGCTTATGCCGCAGCGCTCTTGGTGTTGCAACTGGGCATGTCTGCCGACGTGGCGTTGCTGGCAGCGCCTGTCATCACCGCCGTGATCGCCATGCCCTTGGCTTGGTTTGCGGTGCGTTTGTCGGGCGTGTACTTGGCCATGCTCACCTTGGCGTTTGCACAAATTGTGTGGTCCATCTGTTTTCAGTGGGACAGCTTCACGGGCGGCAGCAACGGCCTCACCGGCGTGTGGCCGAGCCCTTGGCTGCAAGACAAACCCACCTACTACGCACTCACCTTGGCGTGTGTGGCGTTGGGCGTGTGGGTGTTGCACCGCTTGATGGCTTCGCCCTTGGGCTTTGCCCTGCGCGCGAGTCGCGACTCGGTGGCGCGCGCCCACGCCATTGGCTTGAACGTGGCACGTTTGCAGTGGTTGGGGTTTGTGATTGCCGCGGCTTGGGCGGGTTTGGCGGGCGCCTTGCTGGCGTTTTCCAAAGGCAGCATTTCGCCCGATGTGTTGGGCGTGGGCAAGTCGGTGGATGCGCTCATCATGGTGTTGCTCGGTGGCGTAGCGTCTGCCGTGGGCCCCTTGGTGGGCGCTTTGAGCTTCACCGTGTTGCAAGACAGCTTGGCTCGCAGCACCGAGTACTGGCGAGCGGTGATGGGCGTGGTCATGCTGTTGTTGGTGTTGGTGTTTCCGCAAGGCATTGCAGGCGGTTTGCACCAGTTGTGGACGCAGTGGCACCACCGAATGAATGGGAACCGCGTATGAGCGCCCCGTTGTTGCAAGTGTCGGGCTTGCGTAAATCCTTTGGCGGTAATGTCGCCGTCAACGACGTGTCATTCACGCTGCAAACGGGTGAGCTGCTGGCACTCATTGGCCCCAATGGCGCAGGAAAGTCCACCACCTTCAATCTGGTCAACGGACAACTCGTACCCGATGCAGGCGGCATCTGGCTGGATGGTCAATCGCTGTTAGGGCGACCACCACACGCTTTGTGGCGCATGGGTGTGAGCCGCACGTTTCAAGTGGCGCAAACGTTTGCGTCATTCACCACTCTGCAAAACGTGCAAATGGCGCTGCTGTCTGCACAAGGCGAATCGTTCAATCCGTGGCTTCGTGCGAATGCGCAATGGCGCGACGAGGCCATGCATTTGCTCGACCAAGTTCATCTCAGCACCTACGCCGACCACGCCTGTGGCGCATTGGCGTATGGCGACATCAAACGCTTAGAACTCGCCATGGCTTTGGCCAATCAGCCGCGCTTGTTGCTCATGGACGAGCCCACTGCGGGCATGGCCCCCGATGAACGCCACGCCTTGATGAACCTCACCCGCCAATTGGTGCAGCAGCGCAACGTGGGCGTGCTCTTCACCGAGCACAGCATGGACGTGGTGTTTGAACACGCGCACCGCGTGGTCGTGATGGCGCGCGGCCAACTCATTGCCCACGGCACACCGTTGCAAATTCAACATGACCCACACGTGCAAGCGGTGTACTTTGGCCGTGGCAAAACTTTTCACCAGGGCGGACACGCATGAACGGCCACCTGTTAGACGTGTCACAGCTGAGCGCACACTATGGCGCGGCGCAAGTGCTGTTTGATGTAAGCCTCCATGTGCAACGCGGTGAAGTGGTGGCGCTCATCGGGCGCAATGGCGCAGGCAAGTCGAGTTTGCTCAAAGCCATCATGGGCCTCATGCCGCAGCGCAGCGGCAGCGTGTATTTGGACGGGCATGACATTTCACAGGCACAGCCCTATCAAGCCGCGCGTTTGGGTTTGGGTTTTGTGCCCGAAGACCGCCGCATCTTCACCGATCTCACCGTGCTTGAAAACTTGCAGCTGGGTATGCAAGCCCCGCGCCACTTTGCCACCGGTCAAGCCGCGCCCGTGTGGGCGCTCGACCAAGTGTTTGCCCTCTTCCCCAACTTGGCCGACATGCAACAACGTCGGGCCAGCCACATGAGCGGTGGCGAACAACAAATGCTCACCGTGGCGCGTACGCTGATGGGCAACCCGCTGATGGTGTTGTTGGACGAACCCTCTGAAGGTGTCGCACCCGTCATCGTGGAGCAAATGGGTGAGGCGATTCTTGCGTTGAAGGCGCAAGGCGTGAGCGTGCTGCTGTCAGAGCAAAACACCCATTTCGCACAGTGGGTGAGTGACCGCAGTTACACACTCGATCGCGGTGTGTTGAGCGCCTAAATCAGCTGCGGCCCCGCCTGAGCGTTTTTCACCACATAGCTCGCTTGTGTTTTCAAGCCCGCCTCGCTGCCCGCTGGAAATTGGGTGGTTCTGAAATCGCAACGCACCTCTTTGGACGTGACGGTGATGAGGCTGTACCCGCGCTCATCGGAACGGTAGTGGAGCAAGTCGGCGTTGCTGTCACGTATCAGCGCAGCTGCTTTGTCGCCCAAGCCGCGTGAGGTGATGGAGGTGGTCACAAACTCGCTGGCGACGATGGGCGAGGCGGGGTTGTTGGGTTCTAGGCGCAAAGGTGCGGCCACGTTGCAATGCACATCGCCGCCCAAAGTCACCACGTTGTTCAACTTGGCATCGACCACGGTTTGCAGCAATCGCTTGCGGGCCTCGGGGTAGCCGTCCCACGCGTCGTTCCAGTAGCTGCGGCCCACGGGCGTAGGCACGCTGGTCGAACTGATTTGCGTGGCTTGCGCCACCAATTTCCACTGCCGCTTGGAGGCGCTCAGACTGTTCGTGAGCCAACGCTCTTGCTCGGTCCCCAACATGCTGCGTGATGCGTCCGCCAACTCGTCACACTGCACCACCATGCGGCCACCACCACGCAGCGGATCGCGACAGGCTTGCGGGCTACGGTATTGGCGGCAGTCAAGTGTCCACACATCGGCCAATTTGCCCCAGCTCAGGTGGTCGTACAAACGCATGTCGGCGGGGTTGGCAGCGTCCGGCCCGAGCAACAACGGTTGGTGTTCAAAGTACGCCTGATAGGCTGCGGCACGACGCAACAGCATCTGTTTGGGGTCGGTGTAGTGACGGTCTTGGTCGTTGGCGTAATCGTTGACGACCTCGTGATCGTCCCACATCAGCACCCATGGATGCGCTGCATGTGCAGCTTGCAAGGCAGGGTCGCGTTTGTATTGCGCGTAGCGCTCACGATAGCCTTGCAAAGTTTTGGGCTCTTCACCACTGTGTTTACGCAGCGCATATTGCGGGTTGCTGCTTTCGTAAATGTAGTCACCCATGAACAGCACAAAGTCGAAGTGTTGCTTGGCGATTTCTTCATGCGCGATGAACTGACCTTGCTCATAGTGTTGGCACGAGGCCAGCGCAATACGCAACTCACGCACATCGGCATTCAGCGCTGGTGCCGTGCGTGTGTGACCCACCATGCTGCTGGCATCGCCTTGGGTAAAGCGATACCAATAGTCGGTGCTGGGCTGCAACTGTTGCACGTGCACATGCACGCTATGTCCGCGTGTTTCATGGGCGATCGCCTCGATTTTTTGCACGCGGCGTTTCAGCCCAGCATCGGCAAACACTTCCAGTTGCACACGCACAGCCTCAGCCCCCGCTGCACGGTCTTGGTCACCAAACAACAAGCGCGTCCACAACACGACAGAATCCGCACGCGGACGGCCGCTGGCAACACCCAAAACAAAGGGGTTGGCCTGCCACCGTCGAGTTTGCGCTGCCGGCGCGGCCACCGCCGTTAGCCAAGGAGCCAGCGCCAAAGCGATGGCACTGCGTTGGAGGTGTTGTGTGAATTCGCGACGCTTCATTTCAAAAAAAACTTCAAATATCGATCGACCCATTTGCCATAAGGCGGCCATATGAAACGCATGCCACTGAATCGTGCTTGGTAAAACACGGGACGCATTTTTGAAAAAGTGACAAAGCCATCATGCCCATGGTAGTGACCCATGCCACTGTCGCCCACACCACCAAACGGCAGAGTGTGCTGCGTGCTGTGAAACAACGCATCGTTCACACCTACGCCACCCGACATGACGCGCTTCATCAAATCATCCGCCATATGTCGGTCATGGGTGAAGGGGTAGAACGCCAACGGGTGTGGCCCCGCATTGATGGTGTGCACCACAGCGTCTAATTCTGAATACCCCACGACCGGCAACACGGGGCCAAAAATTTCGCGCGTATGCAGCGCACAGTTGGGCGGAACATTGAGCACCACATGCGGGGCGATTTTTCGGGTGCTGGCGTTCCATGCCGGACCATCTAGCAAAGGCACCAAGGTTGCACCTTGCGCTTGGGCCTCTTGCAGCGCATTCACCAGACGCTGAAAGGCAGCAGCGTCAATGATGGCGGTGTAGTCTGGGCTATCTAAGCTGCCAAAACGTTTTTGCACACAGTTGCGCGCGGCCTGCACAAACGTTTGCACGTGTGCCTTCGGTACAAACACGTGGTCCACATTGCTACAAATTTGGCCCGCGTTGAAACACTTGGCAAACATGATGCGTTCAGCCGCCTGTTGCACATCAAAGTCAGGACACAGCACGGCGGGCGATTTGCCACCGAGTTCTAAGGTAACGGGGCATAAGTTGCGTGCAGCAGCGGCCATGACAGCTTTGCCTGTTTGACTGGAGCCGGTGAACACCAAATGATCAAACTTGAGCTGTGAGAATGCCACGCCCACACCACCGGTTTCTTCAAAAAACGCCAACTTGTCGGCCGTGAAATATCGCGGGGCCAGGTCCATCAACAAACGGGTGATGTGTCGCGAGTTCTCCGACATCTTCACAATGGCGCGGTTGCCTGCGGCAAACACGTCCACCAACACCATGAAGCTCAGGTTGATGGGGAAGTTCCACGGCACGATGATGCCCACCACACCCAGCGGCTGAGGTATCACGCGGTTTTGGCTACCAAAAAACGTCACCCAGTCTGCGGCTCGGCGTTGCGGCTTCATCCAGCGCTTGAGGTGTTTGAGTGCATGGTCGACCGCCTGCACCACGGGCAGCACTTCGGCCAATAGGGTTTCGTGGTGTGAACGGTGGCCATAGTCAGCATGGATGGCTTGTGCAATGGCGTCGGCGTTGTCGCGCACAAACGCTTGGAGATTGAGCAAGTCGGCGCGCCGCTGCGCCGCGCTGGGATACGGCTGCGCCCTGTGCGCATCGCGTTGCAGCTGTAGTGTGGTGTCAAGATCAGTTGGCAAACGCGGCGATTCCTGTCTGTGCACGACCCAAAATCAAGGCGTGAATGTCGTGCGTCCCTTCATAGGTATTGACCACTTCAAGGTTCACCAAGTGACGCGCCACACCAAACGCGTCGCTGATGCCGTTGCCGCCCATCATGTCGCGGGCTGTGCGTGCAATGTCGAGTGCTTTGCCGCAAGAGTTGCGCTTGAGGATAGATGTGATCTCCACACTCGCTGTACCTTCATCTTTCATTCGGCCCAAGCGCAAACAACCTTGTAAACCTAAGGCAATTTCGGTTTGCATATCGGCCAGTTTTTTTTGAATCAGCTGATTCGCGGCCAACGGGCGGCCAAACTGTTGACGATCCAGTGTGTATTGGCGCGCACGCAGCCAACAGTCTTCTGCCGCCCCCAATGCGCCCCATGCAATGCCAAAACGCGCACTGTTCAAACACGTGAACGGGCCCTTCAAACCTTGCACCTCTGGGAAAGCGTTTTCTTCTGGCACAAAAACGCCATCCATCACAATTTCGCCCGTGATGGACGCGCGCAAACCCACCTTGCCGTGAATGGCTGGGGCACTCAAACCTTTCATGCCTTTTTCCAACACAAAGCCGCGAATCGGACCAAGCTTGCCAGACTCGGTCACCTCTTTGGCCCACACCACAAACACGTCGGCAATGGGGCTGTTGGAAATCCACATCTTGTTGCCCTTAAGGATGTAGCCTCCATCTACCTTTTGTGCGCGGCTGGCCATGCTGGCAGGGTCAGAGCCGTGGTCTGGCTCAGTCAATCCAAAGCAGCCAATCCATTCACCTGTGGCCAGCTTGGGTAAATATTTTTGTTTTTGGGCCTCTGTCCCAAATTCGTGAATGGGCAGCATGACCAACGAGGACTGCACGCTCATCATGGATCGGTAACCGCTGTCTACGCGCTCCACCTCACGCGCAATCAAACCATATGCCACGTGGTTGAGGCCTGGGCCACCATACTTGGTGGCAATGGTTGGCCCGAGCAAACCCAGTGCGCCCATTTCACGAAAAATCGTGGCATCTGTTTGCTCGTGACGAAACGCATGGATCACACGCGGTGCCAGTTGGTCTTGGCAATAGGCTGCGGCTGCATCTCGCACCATGCGCTCTTCTTGGGTGAGCTGCTGATCTAACAAAAATGGATCTTGCCAATTGAATGCAGCATGGGCCATTGGGTAGTCTCCTGAATCAAGTCGTTTTGAATTTTTGGCGCCAGCGCATGAGCTTTTGCACCACGGATGAAGCCTTATGCCTCGCTGTGCTTCATGCGCTCGCTTTTCCAATACACATCATCACCGCCATTCATGCGGTTGAGCACGCGAGCCAACACAAACATCAAATCACTCAAGCGGTTCAGGTACTGACGCGGGGCGTCACCAATCGCCTCTTCATTGCCCAAGGCCACCACGGCACGCTCCGCGCGGCGCGCCACTGTGCGACACACATGCGAAATGGCTGCACCACGTGTGCCTGCAGGCAAGATGAACTCTGCAAGCTTGGGTAGTTTGGCGTTATAAGTTTCAAGGGCGGCATCTAGGGCTTGCACAGCCTCTTCTTTGAGCAACTCAAAGCCGGGAATCGACAGCTCACCGCCCAAATTGAAGAGCTGGTGCTGAATCTCCACCAACACGTCGCGCACATCTTGCGGCATGTCTTCGCACAAAAGAACGCCGATGTTGGAATTGAGCTCATCCACCTCACCCATGGCGTGGACGCGCAAACTGTTTTTAGAGACGCGTTGGTTATTGCCCAAGCCTGTGGTGCCTGCGTCACCCGTGCGTGTGGCGATTTGTGAAAGTCGGTTGCCCATGTGCTTTGCCTCGTCCATGTGATTGGGTTCTTATTTTGCCTGTCGCGGAGGGGCTTTTCGCTACGAAGGGCTTGTTCTTAGAATGGCTGATCGCTTAGGAGACTGCGCATGAATGCCCCCACCCCCCACCAACATTTCGCCCCTGCCGTGGCACAACGCGAAGTACCTGCGGCCATGATGGCCGCATTACAAGCACGCTTTGGTACTAACTGCTCAACAGCGCTGGTGATCCGCGAACAACATGGCCGTGATGAATCACCTTTCACACATGTGCCGCCACCTGCGGCCGTGGTGTTTGCAGAGAGCACACAAGATGTAGCGGATGCCGTGAAGTTGGCCGCGCAATACAAAGTACCCATGATTCCCTTTGGTGTGGGCTCGTCATTGGAGGGGCATTTGTTGGCGGTACAAGGAGGCATCAGTGTGGATGTGAGCCGGATGAACAAGGTGCTGAGCATCAACGCCGAAGACTTAACCGTCACGGTGCAACCCGGCGTGACGCGTAAACAACTGAATGAGGAAATCAAAAGCACGGGCTTGTTTTTCCCCATCGACCCCGGCGCAGATGCGTCCATTGGGGGCATGTGTGCCACACGCGCCAGTGGCACAAACGCCGTGCGCTACGGCACGATGCGCGAAAACGTGTTGACGCTCGAAGTGGTGACGGCCAGTGGCGATGTGCTTCGCACTGGCACACGCGCCAAAAAGTCTTCTGCTGGCTACGACCTGACTCGCTTATTTGTGGGCAGCGAAGGCACGCTGGGGGTAATGACAGAAATCACGCTGCGCATTTACCCACTCCCTGAAGCCGTCTCGGCTGCGGTGTGCTCGTTTCCTAGCATTGAGGCGGCCGTGCACACCACGATCACGACGATTCAAATGGGCGTGCCCATCGCGCGTGTGGAATTACTAGACGCAGGCTCTGTTCGCATGGTGAACCAACATGCCAAGCTCAGTTTGACGGAGGCGCCAATGCTGTTGATGGAGTTTCACGGCTCTCCCGCTGGCGTGAAAGAGCAAGCTGAAACGGTACAAGAGATTGCTGCCGAGCACGGCGGGGTGTCCTTTGAGTGGGCCACCACACCCGAAGAGCGCACCCGACTATGGACCGCACGACACAACGCTTACTTTGCAGCCATCCAAAGCCGCCCAGGTTGCCGTGCCGTTACCACCGACACCTGTGTGCCAATTAGCAAGTTGGCCGATGCCATGTTGGATTCAATTGCTGAAGCAGATGCCTCTGGCCTGCCGTACTTCCTAGTTGGCCATGTAGGAGATGGCAATTTTCATGTGGGTTATTTGATTGACCCCAACAACCCGCAAGAGCATGCATTGGCTGAAGCGCTGAATCAAAAACTGGTGAACCGTGCGTTGAATTTAGGCGGCACATGCACGGGCGAGCACGGCATCGGCTTGCACAAAATGGATTTCTTGCGCACCGAAGCAGGCGAAGGGGCGGTGGATATGATGCGCACGATCAAGCGAGCGCTTGACCCGCACAACATCATGAACCCAGGGAAGATCTTTTCTCTATAAGCAGCTCTTCGACTTGAGCACACACATGGGCTGCATCAAAGGGTTTGAGTACCACTGCGCTCACACCCGCAGCAGCAAAGCGTTCTAAATCGAGCGGGTTGACGTTGGCCGTGAGTCCAAGCACTGGCGTGTCGCGTCTGGGCTGATCAAAGGTCAGCCGCAATGCGCGCGTGGCTTCGACGCCATCCATTTCGGGCATGACCATGTCCATCAAAACAACATCAAAATCTTGTTGGCGCAATGCATCGAGCGCTTTGAAGCCATTGTTGGCTTCGACAATTTCACAGTTGGGCCAGTTGTTTTTGAGAATTTGGCACACCAGCAAAGCGTTCATAGGATGGTCATCGGCCACCAAAAAGCGTGGTGCGGTTTGCGCTTGTCTAGGTGCGCTAGGCGTTTTTGTCTGTGACGCTTGCAGCACGGGTGCAGCCACCTCGACCAAGGGCAAAGTAAACCAAAACGTCGACCCCTGCGCCGGTTTGCTTTCAAAGCCAAGATGACCGCCCATCAACTCGACCAAGCGTTGCGTGATGGACAAGCCCAAACCGTTGCCGCCATAACGCGACTGGGTGTTTTCTTCTGCTTGCATAAAACGTTCGAAGATTTTGGATTGCTGCGCCTCGGGAATGCCAATGCCGCTGTCGCGAACCGAAAAATGAACACCCAGCGGCTGAAATCGCACAGACAGGGTGACATGGCCCTGATGGGTGAACTTGATCGCATTGCCTAAAAGGTTCACCAAAATTTGCATCAAGCGATGACGGTCTGCTCGCACCCATTGCGGTACGCTGTCATCCATCGTATAGCTGTATTTCAAGCCCTTGCTCTGTGCACGTTGGACAAACAAATCAAACGCCGTGTTCACGGTGTCGCGCAAAGCAAATGTGTCGGCTTGCACATTGATCTTGCCATCTTGCAACTGCGCGTCATCCAGCACATCGTTGATCACTGTCAGCAAATGCTCTGCTGATTGGCGCGTTTGGTTCAAAAATTTCAAGGCCTGTGGGTTGTCCGAGACGCGCGTGAGCAGCAGGTTGTTGAAGCCCAAAATCGCATTCATCGGGGTTCGTAATTCGTGGCTGACCGTGGCCATGAATTGCCTGCGCAAGGCCGATGTACGCAACAGCTCTTTGCGTTTTTTTTCCAACGCCATGTTGCGCTGCAAACTCGCCTGATACGCCTGACGAAATGCGGCGTCATACAAAAACAGCACGGTGATCAAAATCAAAGTTGCCCCCGAATAACTGGCAAATGAGGCCACAATTTGTGCGACCCCCAAGCTCGGGTTTTCTGGCAACCAGCCTTGCCACGTCACATAAGACATCCAAGCTTCAACGGCCAACACCATCACCAGCCAAATCCAACCCGCACGCCAACTGATCGCGTAAAAAGACACCAAGGGAATCACCGTCATCCACGCCATGCGCGGCGAAAAAACACCCCCCGACATCCACGCCATATAACTCACGTGCAGCAAACCGGCCAAGAGGCCTAAATTCACAGCCACCCGAAACAGCAGACGGTGTTCCCTCAACCGCACAAGCCCATCAGGCATTGCCATTTGAGTCAAGTCTTCAAGCGTATGGCGCGTCATGGTTGCAACTGGACACGGGCAGCTGCCAATGCCTTAGAAATTTTTGAAGTGAGTTCAGACGCATCCAAGGGCTTGTGCAACACATCGTTCATGCCCGATGCCAAGCAGCGGTCATGGTCCACAGGGTTGGCGCTCGCAGTTAAGGCCAATACCGGCATATGGCACACGGGCGCGGCAAAGTCTCGTCGCAGAATTTGCGTCACTTGCATGCCGTCCATTTCTGGCATGACCATGTCCATCAGTGTCAAATCAAAAGCTTGTTCGCGTAGCTTGTCCAAAGCCTCGTGACCGCTGTTGGCCTGCACAATTTCTGCGTTGGGAATGCACTTTTGCAGCATCATGCGAGCGACCAAAAGGTTCACCGCATTGTCATCCACTAACAAAATCCGAATCGGCTGATCGATCCATGGACGCGCTATTTCTGCCGCCGCTTGCGTTTCTTCCGCCGCCACACGTCGCAGCGGCAACTCAAACCAAAAGCGCGAGCCCCCCCCCTGCACGCTGCTAAGGCCTATCGTGCCGCCTTGCAAAACGACCAAGCGTTCACAGATCGATAAACCCAAGCCTGTCCCACCGTTTTGACGGTTGGTCTGTACATCCGCGTGTTCAAAGCCATTGAAGATGTGTTTTTGACGGTCCGGCGCAATGCCTATGCCCGTATCTTGGACCTCAAACAACACGCCAACGCCTGCCGCCTGAGCGCGCAAAACAACGCTTCCCTCGGCTGTGAACTGGATGGCGTTGTCAAGAAGATTGTCGAGTACTTGTATCAAGCGTTGCTGGTCGCCTTTGACCCACATGCCATGAAGTGTTGTGGCTTCTAAAGACAACTCCATATTTTTCGCCTGCGCTTTTGTTTCATGACGACTCAACACGCGGTCTAATGTTTCGTGCAGCGCAAACGCTTCTTCGTGCAGCAACAACCGTCCGGCCTGTAGCTGCGAAAAATCCAAAATGTCATTGACCACCTGCAACAACTGTTCTGTCGATTGGCGGATGTGATCGACCGCCGCCGCGTCTTCTGGCCTGGCTGCCAGCTCGGTACGCAAAATGCCATTCAAACCCAAGATCGCATTCATCGGCGTGCGAAGCTCGTGGCCGACAGAGGCGATGAGCTCCTCCGTGTGCGCTTGCTCACGCATCAGCGCTTGGTGTGTGCATTCAAGCTCTGCATTGCTTTCGTCCATTTCGAGGGTTTGGCATCGGTGCATATGCCGCATCACAAACACCACATACAAAGCCAAAGCCAGCACGAATAATTGGTTCGCCACCGTCCAGGCCATGGCCTCGTTGGCCATGTTGATCTCTGTGTTGACCAAGCCATATTGACTGAGCCACAACAACGCAAAGTTAGCGGCGAAAACAACCATCACCCAAAACAGCGCGGGCACACGCTCGAGCAACAAAATGGCCGGCAGAATTGCCACCGTCATCCACACCATCACCGGCGAGTGGATTCCACCGGTCATCGCGGCCAAATACGCCACATACCCAATAGACCACAGCAGGGTTGCGTGTGTCACCCAAACAAAGGGCACGCCGAACAGCAAAGCCCCCAACAAGGCCCCATAGCCCGCAGTGCCCGCCAAATTGACCCGGTGGTCATAGTCTGGGTGCGGAATGTCATAAAACAGCAACGAACATGCGCCCACCAAGAGCAACAAGTAGATCAACACACTGCGGCGGCGCTCGGACTGAGCGCCTGTGAAAAAGCTTCTCGGTAAAAAAACGTTGTGCAGTTTTTCAAGCATGTATTCAGTGCTTGCGCAGTTTGTCGATTACCCCGTTGAGTTCGTCAATAGATCCAAACTGGATGGAAAGCTCGCCCATTTCTTCGACTCTGCCGTGGCGTTTAACGCGTTTTTTAACACGCACTTCCACTTGAGCCGTGAGCAAATCGGAGAGCTCTTCTTCAATACGCTTGATGTCGCGTGACTTTTCGCTCTTCGGTTTTTGTGGCACAAGGTTGAACTCTGCCCCGAGTTTTTTGACCAGGCTTTCGGCTTCGCGTACCGACATTTTTTTAGCGCTGATTTGATTCGCGGCCGTAATTTGCGTGGCGCGATCGAGGGCCAACAAAGCTCGGGCATGGCCCATATCAATGTCGCCCGCCATGAGCATCGATTGCACTGGTTCCGCCAAATTGAGTAGGCGAAGCAAATTACTGGCAGCGCTGCGTGATCGACCCACGGCTTGCGCGGCGAGTTCGTGCGTGAGACCAAACTCTTTGATGAGCCGCTGCAAGCCTTGTGCCTCTTCGAGCGGGTTGAGGTCTTCACGTTGGATGTTTTCAATCAACGCCATGGCCGCGGCCGCTTCGTTGGGCACATCGCGCACTAGCACAGGCACGGTGTCTAAGCCCGCGAGTTTGGCCGCGCGGCTACGACGTTCGCCCGCAATGATTTCGTATTTGCCGGCATTGGGGCCATCATGCAATTGACGCACGAGGATGGGCTGCATGATGCCCTGGGCCTTGATGCTCTCGGCCAATTCATACAATGCCCCCTCGTCCATGCGGGTGCGGGGCTGATACATGCCCGCCACCATTTGGCTGAGTGGCAAGGTGCTGGGCAAGCCGTCGGCCGCCGCCGCTTGCGCGGCTAGCGAGTCATCCACTTTGGGGCCAAGCAATGCTTCAAGGCCGCGGCCTAAACCTTTGTTTTTTTTAGTGACCATTTTTTTCTTCCAATAAATCTTGTAACAAAGCAAAGCCTTCGGGCCAATCGCCCAACCGTGAATCTGCGTTGACATGCCCGACGGCACCGCAATCGACCAAGCGAGAGCCCCAAGCCAAGGCCAAACCGCTTGCGCGCAGCAAGCTGCAATACGCATCGTTGCGACTAGCCGCGACCACGCTTGGAAACGGCAAACGCTGACGCACAATGGGACTCCAGCTGTGCAAGATGTGCTGCATCTCGGGCCGCTCTACATCTGCAGGCGCGACGAGCAAAGCGCCTTTCACCTTGTGCGCGCTCAGCGAGTGTGCGGCCCATGCAGCCACCAACACGCAGCCCAAGCTGTGTGCCACGAGCACCGCATTGGGGTTGGCCAAGACGGCCTCTTCAAGCTGAATCATCCAATCCCCACGCAACGGAAAATCCCAGTCGTGTTGATCCACGCGTGTATAACCGTGCCTGGTTTGCCACAAGCTTTGCCAGTGGTCTGGGCCGCTGTTGTGCCAACCGGGCACGATCAGAACAGATGAGGTCACGGCGAGCGCGTGGTTGTTTCCGTAAATCGAACTTAGAGCGTTTTAACGCGCTCGACCATCTCGTGTGCAAAGTCTACAAACGCATGGCTACCTTTGGCCGATGGGTCAAACACCACGCCTGGCAAGCCATAGCTAGGCGCTTCGGCCAAACGCACGTTACGCGGAATGACGGCGCTGAAAACTTTGTCGCCAAAGTGATCACGAAGTTGATCGCTCACTTGCTGTTGCAATGTGATACGGGGATCAAACATGACGCGCAATAAGCCGATGATCTTGAGCTCTCGATTGAGGTTGGCGTGTACTTGCTTGATGGTGTTGACCAAATCCGTCAGGCCTTCCAGCGCAAAGTATTCGCACTGCATCGGGACAATCACACCATGCGCCGCACACAACCCATTGAGCGTGAGCATTGACAAAGAGGGCGGGCAATCAATCAGCACAAAGTCGTACTCGGCATCGACAGCCGCCAAGGCTTGTTTGAGGCGATTCTCACGGCGCTCTAAAGAAACCAGCTCGACTTCTGCTCCGGCCAAATCGCGATTGGCTCCCAGCACATCGTACGTGGGGATTTTGGCGCGTACGCCCTCGGTGCCCCAGGTGCTGCGAATGCGCGCTTCGGCAATGGTCGCCTCTTCCAACAACACGTCATACACCGACAATTCCATTTCTCGTTTGTCCACGCCTGAACTCATGGTGGCGTTGCCCTGAGGGTCCAAGTCAACCATCAAAACGCGCTGGCCAACAAATGCCAAGCCCGCCGCCAAGTTGACGGTTGTGGTGGTCTTACCAACACCTCCTTTTTGGTTAGCAACGCAAAAAATTTTGGCCATACAACGCTTTCAAAACAAACAAAATAATTATTTAAACAAGGCTAATTTCAAGCCAAAACCAATGAGCAATGCGCCTGCAATTTTGTTGAGCATCACCGTTGCCAATGGATTCGTGCGTACGCGCTCGGCCATGCGGTGCGCCAAACAAACCACAAACAAGCCATAAGTAAACGTCAGCACAGCGATTGTGGCCGCCATCACAACAAAGGTCAGTAGCCCTAAATGAACGCCAGGGTCCACAAACAACGGGAAAAACGCCATGTAAAAAACTATGGCTTTCGGGTTAAGCACGGTGATGTACAAAGCTTGTCGAAAGTAATGATCCGGCTTCATGTCCAACACGGGCGCATCCCCAGATTTGGCATTGAAAAGGGAATAGCCCAAACCCATCAAATAAGCGGCCCCGGCCCACTGAATAGAACTGTACAGCCCGGGGTAGTTGATGAGCAGCGCCGACAAGCCCGCCACCGCCAACCAGAGCAAAACCTGATCGCCCGCAATCACCCCCAATGTTGCTGCCATGCCCGCACGCACCCCCCCCTTGCCTGTTGCACAGAGCAACGCCAAGTTGCCCGGGCCGGGAATGGCTAGAAAAACAAGGATGGCCACGACAAATGCGCCGTAGTCCGCAATACCAAACATAAAGAACTCAGGTTTTTAGGTGTACAGAGTTTAACCGCGCATCCAAACGATGCAACGCTCAGCATCCAGACCGGGCACGTGAAGCTGTTCCACGTGAAACACGTTGACACTTTCAGGCAGCGCAGCAAGCTCTTGCTCGGGGCGCTTGCCTTTCATCGCCATCCAAACACCACGCTCTGCCAGCGCCCCGCGAGACCAGGTGGTGAAGTCGAGCAGTGAAGCAAAAGCCCTAGAGCAAACCACGTCGAACGACTCGGTCAGGGTTTCAACACGTGCATGCAAACCTTGGAGGTTGGACAATTTCAGGCTTGCAGACACTTGTTGAATAAAGGCCGCCTTTTTTGCGACTGTGTCGACGCACGTGACGGAAATTTCGGGGCACACAATCGCTATCACGACGCCCGGCAAGCCGGCACCCGCACCGACATCCAACAACTTACAGCCTAAGCCCATTGGCAAACTCAGCCTCGACAACTCTCGCCTTAGCGGCGCGATGATCGCCAAGCTATCGAGCAAATGGTGCGTGAGCATTTCTTCAGCATCACGAACGGCCGTCAAGTTGTAGACCTTGGTCCACTTGCCGATCAAATCCATGTAAGCCAACAGCTGGCTTTGCTGGTCCGCCGTCAAAATCAAATCCAGACCGGCAAGCCCCTTTTGTAAAGCAGGTAAAAGTGGATGCATCACATTGCCTCGCCTGCCTTGGCTTCTTCCTGAGCAAAGCCCTTGACACGCGAACGCTTAAGATGAATCAGCAATAAAGAAATGGCCGCAGGCGTGATGCCCGACAGACGCGACGCCTGCCCCAAGGTTTCTGGGCGTTGACGACTCAAGCGCTGCCGCACCTCAAAGGACAACGCGGAAACTTGGTTGTAGTCCAAGTCTTCTGGCAACTTCAGGTTTTCGTAATGGGCAGCGCGCTGCACTTCGTCACGCTGGCGATCGATATAGCCCGAGTATTTGGCGGCGATCTCAATTTGCTCAATGATGGCGCGCGTGGTTTCACGTGAAACACTGTCACCCGCCAAGCCCGCCAACAACGCTTGATTTTGATACTTGGCTTCATCCAAAGACATTAAACCTTGGTAACTCACGTCGGGACGGCGCAGCAAATCGGCCAAGTTGTATTCTCGGTCAATGCCTTTGCCCAAAACACGCTCGGCCTCAGAGACGGGCAAGTTACGAGGATTAACCCAAATCGATCTCAGGCGTTCTGTTTCACGTGAAACCGCATCGCGCTTGCGATTGAAGGCATCCCAGCGCGCGTCATCAACCAATCCAAGCTGGCGACCAAGTTCTGTTAGACGCATGTCGGCATTGTCTTCTCGCAGCTGTAGGCGGAACTCTGCACGGCTCGTGAACATGCGGTAGGGCTCGGTCACGCCTTTGGTGGTGAGGTCATCCACCAAAACGCCCAAATAAGCCAAGTCACGACCCGGCGTCCACGCACCACCGAAGTCGTTGTTGAAGCCTGCCATGCTGCGACATTGCAAGGCGGCGTTGATACCAGCAAACAAGCCTTGCGCAGCAGCTTCTTCATAGCCCGTGGTCCCGTTGATTTGGCCCGCAAAAAACAAACCGCCGAGGGCTCGGGTTTCAAAGCTACGTTTCAACGCCCGGGGATCGAAGTAGTCGTACTCGATGGCGTAACCGGGGCGAATAATATGGGCGTTTTCTAAGCCTTTCATCGAGCGGACCAAGTCGTACTGGATGTCGAATGGCAAGCTGGTGCTGATGCCGTTCGGGTAGTACTCGTGGGTGGTCAAACCTTCGGGTTCCAAAAAGATTTGGTGGCTATCTTTGTCAGCGAAGCGGTTGATCTTGTCCTCGACGCTGGGACAGTAACGCGGACCCACACCTTCAATCTTGCCGGTAAACATGGGGCTGCGATCAAAGCCAGATCGGATGATGTCGTGGGTTCGTTGGTTGGTATGGGTGATCCAGCACGGCATGTGCTGCGGATGCATAGAGGCTCGACCCATGAAGCTAAAAACAGGAACCTCCCCCAAGGTGCCGCCAGGAGTGGCGCCAGTTTCGGTTTGTGCAGCCACGCCATCGCCCGGCTGCTCAATGCATTGGCTGAAATCAATCGTGCGGCCGTCAAGACGCGGTGGTGTGCCTGTTTTTAAGCGGCCTTGCGGCAGTTTCAACTCTTTCAAGCGAGCCGACAAACTGACGGCGGGGGGATCGCCTGCGCGGCCACCTGCATAATTATTCAGGCCAACGTGAATCTTGCCATCTAAAAATGTACCCGCCGTCAACACCACAGTTCGGCTGCGGAACTGAATACCTGCTTGGGTACAGGCGCCCACCACACGATCGCCTTGCACCATCAAATCATCGACAGCTTGTTGAAACAACCACAAATTGGGTTGGTTTTCCAACATGCGCCGAATAGCTGCTTTGTACAAAATACGATCTGCCTGTGCACGTGTGGCACGCACGGCAGGCCCTTTCGAGCTGTTGAGAACACGAAATTGAATGCCCGCCTCATCAGTAGCCAAGGCCATGGCACCGCCCAGCGCATCGACCTCTTTGACCAAGTGTCCCTTACCAATACCGCCGATCGAGGGGTTGCAACTCATCTGACCCAAGGTTTCAATGTTGTGACTTAAGAGTAAAGTTTTCGCACCCATGCGTGCTGCAGCCAGCGCGGCCTCGGTGCCCGCATGACCACCACCGACGACGATAACATCAAACTCTTGGGGGTACAACATAAACAACCTTTGGGTGTATGAAACACAGAATTACAGGGGCTGTGAGCCGCCCTGTTTAGCAGGCGGCGATTTTACTAGCCGAAGCAAAGTGCAAGCACGGGGGGTGTTTCTGAGACAAAATTGCGCGATTCAACACATGAGGGCAATGATGAAAAAACTAGCTGTCACTTTGGTTTTGGGCATGATCAGCACTTGGACTTTGAGCGCTACAGGAGAGGAAACCTACCAAACCGTCTGCGCCAATTGCCATGCACAAGGCTTAGCCGGCGCGCCGAAGGTCGGCGACACGAAGGCTTGGGACAAGCTAATCAAAGAAGGTCAGATGCAACTCACGGCTGATGGTTTCAATGGTGTGCGTGCAATGCCTGCTAAAGGTGGTCGCGCTGAGTTGACCTTGCCTGAATTTGCAGCGGCCGTGGTTCATATGGCTAATCTGTCGGGTGCAAAGTGGCAAGAGCCCGATGAAGCAATGCTGAAAAAGATGCGTGCTCGTATTGAAAAACGCAACACGTCCTCTGCCAAATAAGTCCATGCAAAAAGCACGCAGCGTTGAACGCTTGGTTCAAGGTCAAGCCACTGCCGATGGGGCGGGTGTTCGACTCACCCGTGTACTCAGTCACGATTTACACACGCGACTAGACCCCTTCTTAATGCTTGACGCATTTGGTAGCGATAAGCCGGGCGACTACATGGCGGGCTTCCCAAACCATCCACACCGCGGCTTTGAAACCATCACCTACATGATTGCTGGGCGCATGCGTCATAAAGACAGTCGCGGCAACGAAGGGCTGCTACAAAACGGTGGTGTGCAGTGGATGACCGCTGGTCGTGGCCTAATTCACAGCGAGATGCCTGAACAAGAGCACGGCGTGATGGAAGGTTTTCAGCTGTGGCTCAATTTGCCCGCGTGCAACAAGTTGTGTGAGCCATGGTACCAAGACATTCAAAGTTCAGACGTTCCAGAAGTCACCACGGCTGAGCAAATATTGGTACGCGTGATTGCTGGTGAAACACACGGCACGATCGGGGCCGTACAACGCGAACACACCGAGCCGCTTTACTTAGATCTGCACTTCCCTGCTTTAGATGGTGCATCTTTTGAACAAACCTTAGCGCCTACCCACAACGCCATTGTGTATGTGTATCGGGGCGAGTTGTCTGTTCTAGCAGGTGAACACAGTACATCTGTACCCGTTCAGCGGATGGCTTTGCTAGCCAACAATGGCGACCACGTCGTTTTGCGCGGTCAAGCCAACACGCGCGCCATGCTAATTGCGGGTAAGCCACTGAATGAACCGATTGCACAATACGGCCCATTCGTGATGAATACCCGTGAAGAACTGGTGCAAGCCGTAGACGACTTTCGAGCAGGCCTGATGGGCTAAGAGCATCCATCAAACACTATTCGTTTTAAACGTCGATGTTGCCCGCACGCAGGGCGTTATCCTCGATGAAGTTGCGACGAGGTTCCACCTCATCCCCCATCAACATCGTAAATACGCGGTCAGCTTCAATCGCATCGTCAATTTGTACACGCAGCAAACGGCGAACATTCGGATCCATGGTGGTTTCCCAAAGTTGCTCGGGGTTCATCTCGCCTAAACCCTTGTACCGTTGACGCGCTGTCGTGTTTTCAGCTTGCGTGATGAGCCATTTCATGGCTTGTCGGAAGTCAGAGACTTTTTCTTCTTTGGCTTTATCGCCCTCGCCGCGGTGAACTTTTGAACCCTCGCCCAACAGACCACGGAAGGTTTGTGCAGCTTCAGCCAACGCAGCGTAGTCTGCGCCATGCACAAAATCTTGAGTGATGACACTGCTCTTGACGTTACCGTGGTGACGACGGCTAATACGCAGAATAGGTTTATCCGTGCGCACATCAAACTCGCCTGAAGCTTCAGAACCACTGCCTAGCTCGCGCAGTTTTTCTTGCATTGCAGCTGCTGATTTTTCGGCATCGGCCACGGTGTCGAGGTTGACAGACACACCATCGGCCATGGCGCGCAAAGCTTCAGCATCCATGAAACCGCTCAAACGGGCAATGACTGACTCCGCCACTTGATGCTTGCGCGCTAACTCTGCCAATGTATCGCCACGCAAGGTCTGTGAATTAGAACCGCCTGTGGTGATGCTTGCATCCTTCAAAGCAATACGAAGCAAGAAACCATCCAGTGCCGATGCATCTTTGAGATACAACTCTTCTTTTCCCGCCTTAACTTTGTACAACGGCGGTTGCGCGATGTAGATGTGACCACGCTCAACCAACTCTGGCATTTGACGATAGAAAAACGTGAGCAGCAAAGTACGGATGTGTGCGCCGTCCACGTCAGCATCGGTCATGATGATGATGCGGTGATAGCGCAACTTGTCAACGTTGAAATCATCGGTGGCTGATTTGCCAGACTCAGCGCTGGCCTTGCCAATGCCCGTGCCTAAAGCAGTGATGAGCGTCAAGATTTCATTACTCGTCAGCAGCTTTTCGTAACGTGCTTTTTCAACGTTCAAAATCTTGCCACGCAAGGGCAAGATGGCTTGGAATTTACGGTCCCGTCCTTGCTTGGCTGAGCCACCCGCAGAATCACCCTCTACGATGTAGATTTCGCACAACGAAGGATCTTTTTCTTGGCAGTCGGCCAATTTGCCGGGTAATCCCATGCCATCCAACACGCCTTTGCGGCGAGTCATCTCACGGGCTTTGCGGGCTGCTTCACGGGCCTTAGCTGCTTCGACAATTTTGCCGGTGATGATCTTTGCATCGTTGGGACGTTCTTCTAAGAACTCAGTCAAAGTCTTGGCAACGATGTCTTCCACAGGTGCACGAACTTCACTCGACACCAATTTATCTTTGGTTTGGCTAGAGAACTTGGGCTCAGGAACTTTGACACTCAACACGCAGCACAGCCCTTCGCGCATGTCGTCACCAGTAACTTCAACTTTTTGCTTTTTCGCAATGTCGTTTTGTTCGATGTACTTGCTAATCACACGTGTCATTGCTGCACGTAAACCTGTTAAGTGCGTACCACCGTCACGCTGTGGAATGTTGTTGGTAAAGCACAAAACATTTTCGTTGTAGCCGTCGTTCCACTGCATGGCCACTTCCACACCAATGCTGGTACCAGGAATGCCACCATAGCTGTCGGCTGGACGCTCGCCTTCGGCATAGAACGCATTGGGATGCAACACTTTCTTACCGGAATTGATGAAGTCCACAAAACCTTTGACACCACCTGCACCAGAAAAGTCATCTTCTTTGCCACTGCGCTCGTCTTTGAGTCGGATGCGCACACCATTGTTTAGAAAACTGAGTTCGCGCAAACGCTTCGCTAAGATCTCGTAGTGGAAGTCGTTGTTCTGCTGAAAGATCTCTGTATCAGGCAAGAAATGAACTTCTGTGCCGCGCTTTTCTGTATCGCCAGTGATGCGCATGGGAGAAACCTCGACACCATCGACCATTTCAATGATCCGGTTTTGCACAAAACCTTTCGAGAACTCCAAGGTGTGTACCTTGCCATCACGACGCACAATCAAACGGAGTGATTTAGACAATGCATTCACACAAGACACACCCACACCATGCAAACCACCAGACACTTTGTAACTGTTCTGGTTAAATTTGCCACCAGCGTGTAGCTCGGTAAGTGCAATTTCTGCTGCACTACGCTTAGGCTCATGTTTATCGTCCATCTTGACGCCGGTAGGAATACCACGCCCGTTATCAGTCACGCTGATAGAGTTGTCACTGTGAATAGTGACCACAATGTCATCACAATGCCCTGCTAAAGCCTCATCAATCGAGTTATCAACCACCTCAAACACCAAATGATGCAAACCCGTGCCATCAGATGTATCACCAATGTACATACCTGGACGCTTACGAACCGCCTCTAAGCCTTCCAAAATTTGAATGGATCCCTCACCATAGCCTTCACCAGATGAAGGTGTAGCTGCGCTGTCAGGAGTTTGTGTGGATTCGGTCATAACAAGTCTTCATACGTAAGACACGAGCGTCTCACGGGTTCAATCAAAAATATAAAAAAGCAAGCAATGCGTTAGATACGCATTGGCATCACCACGTATTTAAAAGTCGTGTTGTCAGGGATGGTAATGAGAGCAGAACTGTTGGAATCGGCCAAATCAACTTGCACCATGTCTTGATCCATATTGGTCAGTGCATCTATCAAATATGTCACATTGAAACCAATCTCTATGGCATCCCCACTATAGTCAATTTCAAGTTCATCCACGGCTTCTTCTTGTTCTGCATTATTAGAAGCTACACGCAAGACACCAGGCTCTAAATTCAACCGCACACCTTTGAATTTTTCGCTGGTCAAAATAGCTGTCCGTTGCAAAGTCGCTAGCAAGGCTGCTCGCCCCATGGTGATGGTGTTTTTGTGATTCTTCGGAATCACACGGTTGTAATCAGGAAACTTACCTTCAACCAATTTGGTAACAAACTCCATACCGTCAAAACTAAACTTGGCTTGATTACCTGCAAACTGCATTTCAATCGCACCTTCTTTGTCACTCAACAGACGTTGCATTTCAAGTACTGTTTTGCGCGGCAAGATGACTTCTTGACGAGGAACTTCTACATCCAATGTGGCTGAAGCAAAAGCCAAACGATGACCATCTGTTGCAACCAAGCTCAGTTGCTTACCTTCTGCAACAAACAAAATGCCGTTTAAGTAATAACGGATGTCATGCACTGCCATAGCAAATGACACCTGATGCAAAAGTTCCTTTAAGGTTTTTTGTGGAACGCTAAACGAAGGACCAAAGTTAGCTGCTTCTTGTACCAATGGAAAGTCTTCAGCAGGTAAGCTTTGCAAAGTGAAGCGGCTTTTGCCACCCTTCAAGATGAGTTTGTTTTGGTTAGATTCCAAGCTCACCGTTTGGTCTGAGGGCATGGTGCGCAAAATGTCAATTAGTTTACGTGCGCCCACGGTGGTGGTGAAGTTACCTGCATCACCATCTAGCTCTGCACTGGTTCGAATTTGAATTTCTAAGTCGCTGGTAGTCAATTGCAATGCACTGCCAGTTTTGCGAATTAAAACATTGGCCAAGATAGGCAATGTGTGGCGACGTTCAACGATGCCTGCAACAGACTGCAGAACTGACAAAACCTTGTCTTGTGTTGCTTTGAGTACGATCATCTCTTCCTCTTGTTTTCTTTATTTAAATTAGTAGTAGTAGATAAGTAAAGCATCTTTCTGTGGACAACCGCATTTTCCTCTTTTTTTTCAAGCACTTGAGTTGATCTCAAAGGTGTTGGCAAACTTGGTTTTTTGGTGTCCTTCAAAACTGGATAACTTTGAACCTTTTCATTTTCTGTGGATAACTTACGTGTTATTCAAAAATTACCCACAAGTTTGTTCTTGACGGCGTTTAACCTTTGAGTGTTTGTTCGAGTACATGAAGTTGTTGATTCAAGTCGGCCATTTGTTGGCGTTCTGCTCCGATTTTGCGAACTGCATGTAAAACCGTGGTGTGATCACGACCCCCAAAAAGTTCACCAATTTCAGGAAGACTTTTTTGAGTCAACTCTTTGGCAAGGTACATGGCGATTTGACGAGGTCTCGCAATCGATGCTGGACGTTTCTTAGAGTACATGTCTGCGACTTTGATCTTGTAATAGTCAGCAACGGTTTTTTGTATGTTCTCTACGGAAATCTGTCGGTTTTGAATCGAAAGCAAGTCACGCAGCGCATCTCTTGCTAATTGAATTGAAATCTCTTTCTGATTGAAGCGTGAGTAAGCCAAGATCTTACGCAAAGCGCCTTCGAGTTCACGCACGTTCGAGCGCACATTTTTTGCTACGAAAAATGCCACTTCTTCAGGCATTTCAGAACCCTCAGTTCGTGATTTGCTGATCAAAATAGCTACCCGCATTTCGAGTTCTGGCGGTTCGATAGCAACTGTCAGTCCAGCATCAAAACGAGAAACCAAGCGTTCATGAATGTCTGTCAATCCTTTTGGATAGGTATCACTTGTCATGATGATGTGTGACTTCTTGGCCAAAAGCGCTTCAAAAGCATTGAAAAACTCTTCTTGTGTACGCTCTTTGTTGGCAAAAAACTGTACATCATCAATCAAAAGTAAATCGAGCGAGTGATAGCGTTCTTTGAACTCATCAAAAGTTTTGCGCTGATAAGCTTTGACCACATCCGAAACGAACTGTTCTGCATGGATGTAGAGAACTTTCGAATCTGGGCGTTCGGATAACAGCTTGTTGCCCACGGCATGCATCAAGTGAGTTTTACCTAAACCAACTCCTCCATAAATAAACAAAGGGTTGTATAGCTGACCAGGCATGGTTGCTACATGCAGCGCAGCAGCACGTGCCATACGATTAGCTGTGCCTTCAACCAAGGTATCAAAAGTTAAAGCGGTATTGAGTCGTGTGCGAGGCCCACTTGGAATGCCCTCTTCCAAGCCGACTAAGCTTTCAGGTAGGGATTCAAGTTCTTGTGAGAAAGAGACAGATTTAGTTTTAATCTGTGTTTCTTTAGGAGTGATCGCTAACTCAACTTGAATCGGGTGACCATGCAACTGTTGAAGCAATCCAGCGATTCGGCTGGCATATTGGGCACGTATCCAGTCGAGCTTGAAGCGATTACCAACCAAAATGATGGCCTTGCTGAAGTCGTCGGCAACATTGGCAATCAGTGGTTTGATCCAAGTGTTAAATTGCTGTTCGGGTAATTCTTGCGCCAACTGGTCGACACACGCTTGCCACAAACCATCACCAGAACTGGATGGCAGGCCATTTGTGGCGGAGGATGAAAGACCCTGATTCATGAGATTTTTTCTGTGGATAAGCTGCCTTCAAAAGAGAGGCAATGGAGCACTTTATCAAAAATTTATCCACAGGGTGAATAAATCGCAAACTCTTTTTTTAAAGAGTCTGAAAAGTTTGAGATAATCACGGGTTTCCCTGATCTCAGGGCTTAGCTTTTTGGAAAAATCATGAAACGCACTTACCAGCCTTCTAAAACTCGTCGCGCCCGTACACATGGCTTTTTGGTTCGCATGAAAACTCGCGGAGGACGCGCTGTGATCAATGCACGTCGCGCCAAAGGTCGCAAGCGTCTGGCTGTTTAATTTTTAACCACTGAACAGGTCCGCGACCCAAGCGCCGTGGAACGTCTGAGGCAGTGGTCAGAATTTCAAGCTGTCTTGTCGGCAGGTACTGTGTCACGCACGCCACATTTTGTGTTGCACCAGTGGCAATCCCCTGCTAAAGCCTCTACAGGGTCTGAGTTTGAAGAAACTCCGACCCTGTTTGTCGATGGTGTTTTAAGGATGGGCGCACTTACCCCAAAACGCTGGGCCAAACGCGCTGTCACTCGCAACTTAATCCGACGACAGGTTCACGCACTTTCACGTGAGTTTGAAAAAGGCTTGATACCAACAGCATATGTGGTTCGTTTGCGCGCAACGTTCAACTTGCAAAAGTTTGCTAGCGCATCGTCGGATGCCTTGAAGCAAGCCGTAAAGCAAGAGCTTAGACAATTGTTCGAGCAAGTGAAACAAACAAAGACCTGTCCATGATGCAAACGTTATTAATGATGTTGGTGCGTGGTTACCGATGCCTGCTAAGCCCATGGCTAGGTTCGTCATGTCGTTTTGAACCGACGTGCTCACTGTATTCATTACAAGCCTTGGCACTTCATGGTGCAACACGTGGCAGTTATTTAACCTTGCGCCGTTTGGCACGTTGCCACCCTTGGTGTGCGGGTGGGCACGATCCTGTACCTGCTCCTTTGTTTAGCTCTTTGACATCTTCCAACTCTGGAAAGAAAACTTCATGAATGACATTCGTCGTACCGTTCTGTGGGTGATTTTTGGTTTCTCAATGGTTCTGTTATGGGATCAATGGCAAGTCCACAATGGAAACAAAGCCACGTTTTTCCCAACGCCTTCACAGCAAGCCAAATTAGTAGCTGACGCAGCGGCATCAGCACCTCAAGCTGCTGGCGTGCCCGCGCCCGTGGTTGTTCAAGGCGCGGTCAGTGTGCCTGTGGTTGAAACCCGTACGAGCAGCAAAGAGTTGGTGCAAGTGGAAACGGATGTTGCGAAGCTGACGTTTGACACGGAGGGTGGCAGCTTGGTTCGCGTTGAATTGCTCAAGCATGAAGACGAACAAAAACCAGGCAACAAAATTGTGTTGTTGGATGACAGCAAAGAGCGTATCTACAACGCGCAAACGGGTTTGATCTCTAGCACGGCAGGCATCACCTTACCCACACACAAGACAGTGATGACAGTTCGGCCAGGTCCACGTCAATTGAAAGAAGGCACCAACGAGTTGGTCGTCGTATTTGAATCACCGACACAAGGCGGTGTGAAACTCGTCAAGAGTTACACCATCAAACGTGGCGCTTATGACATGCTGGTTAAGCACGAGATCGTCAACACAGGCGCACAGGACGTGACGCCCCAGTTGTATTTCCAATTGGTGCGTGATGGCAATAAATTGCCTGGTGAGTCATCTTTTTATTCCACCTTTACTGGCCCTGCGGTTTACACCGAAGCAAAGAAGTACCAAAAAGTGGAGTTTGCCGACATCAAAAAGAAAAAAGTTGAAGTCGAAACGCAATCCAATACGGGGTACATCGCCATGGTGCAGCATTACTTTGCGAGCGCTTGGATCTTGCTCGATGGCCTGAGCCGTAATATTTCGATGGACGCTGTGGACATTGGCTCCACCATGCCAGACTGCTGTTATCGTGCAACCTTGATTGCGCCATTGGAGGCCATCAAACCAGGGCAATCAAAAACCATTTCAGCTACATTCTTTGCGGGACCGCAAGAAGAGAACGCGCTGGAAGCTCTATACCCAGGCCTCGAGCTGGTCAAAGATTACGGTTGGTTGACCATATTGGCAAAGCCTTTGTTTTGGTTGCTTGACCAGCTCAACAGCATTCTGAAAAACTGGGGATGGTCCATTGTGGCTTTGGTGGTTTTACTCAAAGCGGGTTTTTACTGGCTAAACGCACACGCCTACCAAAGCATGGCCAAGATGAAAGCCATCAATCCCAAAATCATGGAAATGCGTGAACGTCTCAAAGACAACCCGCAACAAATGCAAATGGAAATGATGAAAATTTATCGCGAGGAAAAGGTCAACCCCATGGGTGGTTGTCTGCCTATTGCGATACAGATCCCCGTTTTCATTGCGTTGTACTGGGTGCTTTTGTCAACGGTTGAAATTCGCAACGCGCCTTGGGTTGGCTGGATTCATGATTTGTCTGCCCCCGACCCATATTTCATTCTGCCGCTGGTTATGACGCTTACCACGTTGCTGCAAACGGCGTTGAACCCCGCGCCACCAGATCCCATGCAAGCCAAGATGATGTGGATCATGCCCTTGGCTTTTAGTGTGATGTTCTTCTTCTTTCCTGCCGGCTTGGTGTTGTACTGGATCACCAACAACGTGTTGTCAATTGCTCAGCAATGGTTGATCAACGTGCGTATGGGTGTTCCACCGCAGTTCAATTTGCCTAAATTCTGATTTAGAAAATTGACATACAAAACCCGCCATCTCTGGACGGCGGGTTTTTTTCTGGACAATTGAGCCATGCTAGCTTTTCACGACGCCCCCATCATCGCCATTGCCACCGCCCCTGGACGTGGAGCCGTCGGAATTGTGCGCATCAGCGGAAAAGAGTTGGACATCTTCGTGCAGACTCTGTGTGGCCGAGCCTTGAAGCCTCGGGAAGCCACGTATTTGCCACTGCCTGACGAAACAGGAACGCCGATCGATCATGTGCTGGCATTGCATTTTCCAGGGCCCAATAGCTACACCGGAGAGGACGTTTTGGAGTTGCAAGCCCATGGCGGGCCAGTCGTGCTGCAACTTATTTTGGCGCGTTGTTTGGACGTGGCCACATCGCTGACCGCGTATCACCAACCCGTACTGAGTGGTTTGCGTTTGGCCCAGCCGGGGGAGTTCACGCAGCGTGCATTCTTGAATCACAAACTCGATTTGGCTCAAGCTGAAGCAGTGGCAGACTTGATTGATGCCAGCACGGAGGCAGCAGCACGCGGTGCGAGTCGGTCGCTGGCAGGCGCGTTCTCGAGAGAAATTCATCAGCTCCGAGATGCGTTGATTCATTTGCGCATGTTGGTTGAAGCGACATTGGACTTTCCAGAAGAAGACATCGACTTTTTGAAACAGGCCGACGCACAAGGTCAGTTAGAACGCTTGCAACATAACCTTGCACGCGTGATGGCACAAACCAAACAAGGTGCCCTGTTACGAGAAGGCATTCGCGTGGTCATTGCGGGGCAGCCCAATGCCGGAAAAAGCTCCTTGCTGAATGCTTTGGCGGGCGCGGAGTTGGCTATTGTTACGCCTATAGCAGGAACGACGCGTGACGTGGTTCAGCAAACGATCCAAATAGAAGGCGTACCGTTGCATGTGGTGGACACAGCCGGTCTACGTGAACATCCGGATGTGGATGAGGTTGAGCGCATAGGGATTGCGCGCGCTTGGGATCAAATTAGTCAAGCAGATGCTGTGTTGTTCTTGCATGATCTCACGCGCAAAGACGAAGAGGCCTATGCGGCGGCAGACAAGCAGATAGCAAACACCTTGCAAGACAAGTTAGATGCGCATGTGCCGGTTCTTCATTTGTGGAACAAAGCTGATGCACACAACACTTCAGTCACATTGACCAGTCATGATGGCACGACAGTCGTGACACACCTCATCTTATCGGCTAAAACAGGGGATGGTTTACCGGCCTTGCGCCAACAGTTACTGAATGTAGTGGGTTGGCAAGGGGGCAGCGCCGAAGGCATGTTCATGGCCCGAGCGCGCCATGTGCAAGCCCTGCATGAGGTGGATGAACACCTCATGCGGGCCAATGCCTGCTTGCAAGCGTCAACACCTGCACTCGACCTATTGGCCGAAGAGTTGCGCTTGAGCCAAAACGCGCTCAACACCATCACGGGTGAGTTCACGTCCGACGATTTGCTGGGGGTGATCTTCTCTAGTTTTTGCATTGGCAAATAAACAGTCCGCCCCTCATAAAATCAAGCCATGACCACCAACCACGCACACACGACAAACGCACAGGCGGCTTTGGATGACGAGCGAATTCTGAAGCTTGCCCATGACACGCTAGACATTGAGGCCGATGCTGTGCGCCATTTACAACGCGGACTGTCACCCAGTTTTGTGCAAGCTGTGCATGCCATTCTCAAGGTGACGGGTCGCGTGGTTGTGATGGGCATGGGCAAGAGTGGCCACGTAGGGCGCAAAATCACCGCCACCCTTGCCTCAACAGGCACACCCGCCATGTTTGTGCATCCTGCGGAGGCCAGCCATGGTGATTTGGGGATGGTCAAAGACACAGATCTTGTGATTGCGATTTCTAATAGCGGTGAGAGCGACGAACTCGCCGCGATTTTGCCGGTGTTAAAGCGCCAAGGTGTGCCATTGGTCGCTCTTACCGGCGGCGCACAATCGACGCTGGCCAGCCATGCTGACATCGTGCTCAACACCGGGGTGTTGAAAGAGGCCTGCCCACTTAACTTGGCACCTACAGCTAGCACCACCGCGCAAATGGCCATGGGCGATGCGTTAGCGGTTGCGTTGCTGGATGCGCGCGGCTTCAAGGCTGAAGATTTTGCGCGTTCGCACCCGGGCGGAGCGCTGGGGCGTCGATTGCTCACCCATGTGAGCGATGTCATGCGCAGTGGCGATGCTGTTCCTAGCGTCTTGCCCACCGTCAGTTTCAGTGACTTGATGCGTGAAATGAGTGCCAAAGGGTTGGGGGCCTCTGCTGTTGTGGATGCCAACAATAAAGTATTGGGAATCTTTACCGACGGTGATTTGCGACGCTTGATTGAAACCGGCACAGACATGCGTCAACTCACGGCGCAACAAGTCATGCATGCCAACCCACGTACTGTGCGCTTGAGTGCATTGGCGGCTGAGGCGGCCGAGTTGATGGAGCAGTACCGCATCACCAGCGTGCTGGTGGTCGATGAAAACGGTGTTTTGTGCGGCGCACTCAATACCAACGATCTGATGCGCGCCAAAGTCATCTAATGAGCTCACATAAACCCGTGTTGAACTTTGACCCCGAAGTGTTGCTGCGTGCACAAAATGTACGCGTGGCATTCTTTGATGTAGACGGTGTGCTCACCGATGGTGGTTTGTTGTTCACAGAAAACGGCGAAACCATCAAACGCTTTTGCACACTGGATGGCCACGGGCTAAAGATGCTGCAAAAAGCAGGCATCATCCCCGCTGTAATTACAGGCCGCGACAGTGCGCCTCTGCGTGCACGGCTCAAAGCGCTGGGCATTACGCACGCCCGTTACGGTACGGAAGACAAAGCCCCCGCTGCACAAGAAATGCTGGCGGAACTGGGCCTTGATTGGTCGCAAGCGGCGCATATGGGGGACGATTGGCCTGATATGGCAGTGATGATGCGTGCCGCATTTGCCTGTGCGCCACGCAATGCACACAACGAGGTCAAAGCCATTGCCCATTACGTGACTGAGCGTGAAGGCGGCCATGGTGCTGCCCGTGAGTTGTGTGATTTGTTATTGGTGGCCAGTGGTCAATACGCAGGGCTATTGAAAGGCTACACCCCATGAGTGCAGCAGCGTCTTTGTCGCCGCTGATGCGGGTGCGGCGTGTGCTGGATCGTCTAGTTGTCTATTTACCGTTGGTCTTGATGGGCCTGATGGCCATCACCAGTTATTGGTTGGTGCGCAACACGCCGACATTGTCGGACGGGGAACTTGAGGTCGCGCCGCGCCATGAGCCCGACTATTACATGCGTGATTTTTCGGTCAAAGTCTTCGAGTCGGATGGGCGGCTCAAAAGTGTGATTGTCGGAACCGAAGGTCGCCACTACCCCGACACCGATACCCTAGAGATTGATCAGCCACGGATACGCATATTGGGCGTACAAGGCAATGTGACAATCGCCACTGCTGCCCGAGGACTGATCAACGCCGATGGCTCAGAGGCCCAGCTGTTTGAGAATGCGGTTGTGGTGCGTGAGCCGTGGGTGAATGCACAAGGCGTGTCTACCCCGCGCAGTGAGTTACAGAGTGATTTTTTGCATTTCTTTGCCAACACAGAGCAGGTGAAATCGCATTTGCCAGTGGTGATGCTTCGTGGATCAGGCGATCGCTTCACAGGCGATGGCGTGGGGTTTGACAATTTGGGCCGTACTCTGGAAATAAACGGTCGCGTGCGAGGCGTGCTACAGCCACGACAAGACAAAGACAGGAAATAAAAAAGGCTCCCGTGGGAGCCTTTTGATTTGCAGTGAAGCAAATGGATCAGTAGCTGTTGCCGCCGCCGAAACCACCGCGACCGCCGCCGCCTTCACGGCCGCCGCCACCGTAACCGCCTTCACGACGACCACCGCCATTACCGCCGCCACCGTAGGGGCTACGGAAGCCGCCGCCACCGCCTTCACGGCCACCGCCAAAACCGCCAGAGCGGGGAGGACGTGGTTCCATGGGGCGTGCTTCGTTGACAACGAGGCTACGACCACCCAATGGGGCACCGTTCATACCTTCGATAGCAGCTTGCGCTTCAGCGTCGCTGCCCATTTCGACGAAACCAAAACCTTTAGAGCGGCCGGTGTCGCGCTCCATCATGACTTTGGCGCTGGTCACAGAACCGAACTGTCCAAAAGACTGCTCAAGATCACCATCGCGCACGGAATACGGCAAGTTGCCGACGTACAGTTTATTGCCCATGAAAGGGACTCCTTAAAACACATAAAACTAAGCGATGGAGTCCCGAACCGAAACTGACCGATCACCAAACACAACCTCATGAATGCAAGCACACATTAGGCTGCGGCCATTATGGAGCACAAGTTGTCTAAATTACCAAGCGTTTACCTGTATTTAACACAAATCATGTGCGAAAAACCACAATCTATGGGGCTTACCAGCTCACCTCACGGTCAGGCGATGCTGTGATCTTGTGAACGGTCAAGTCAGCACCTTCGAATTCTTCCTCTTGGCTCATACGTAAGCCCAGGGTCATTTTGAGTACGCCGTACACCACAAAACCACCGACCAAAGCCCACAGCACACCCAGCGCGGTGCCTGCCAATTGAGCGGTCAGATTGATGCCACCCAAGCCACCGAGGGCTTGCGTGCCAAAGATACCGGCCGCGATGCCGCCCCAAGTGCCGCACAAGCCGTGCAGTGGCCACACGCCCAACACGTCATCGATGCGCCATTTGTTTTGTGTGAGCGTGAACATCACCACAAAAATGCCACCGGCCACCGCGCCCACCACCAGTGCGCCCATGGGGTGCATCAGGTCAGAGCCAGCACACACGGCGACCAAACCCGCCAAGGGGCCGTTGTGCACGAAGCCGGGGTCGTTTTTGCCAGCAATCAATGCCACCAAGGTGCCGCCCACCATCGCCATCAACGAGTTCACGGCCACGAGGCCCGAAATTTTGTCGAGTGTTTGCGCGCTCATCACATTAAAACCAAACCAACCCACGATCAAAATCCATGCACCCAAAGCGAGGAACGGAATGCTTGAGGGTGGGTGTGCTGACATCGCACCGTCTTTGCGATAGCGATTGCTGCGCGCGCCCAATAACAAAACGGCAGGTAAAGCAATCCAACCGCCCACGGCGTGTACGACGATTGACCCTGCAAAGTCGTGAAACTCGTCGCCTGTGACCGCTTTGAGCCATGCTTGAAAACCGAAATGTTGATTCCAAGCAATGCCTTCAAAAAACGGATAAATGAAACCCACGATCACCGCGGTTGCAATGAGTTGCGGCCAAAACTTGGCGCGTTCAGCAATTCCGCCCGAAATGATGGCGGGAATCGCCGCAGCAAACGTGAGCAAGAAAAAGAACTTCACCAGCTCGTAACCGTTTTTGTCGGCCAATGATTCAGCGCCGATCATGAAGCTCGCGCCATAGGCAACACCATACCCAATCAGGAAATAGGCGATGGTCGACACGCAGAAGTCGACCAAAATTTTCACCAAAGCATTGACTTGGTTTTTGCGGCGAACTGTGCCCAGCTCTAAAAATGCAAAGCCAGCATGCATGGCCAGCACCATGATGGCGCCCAGCAGAATGAACAACGCATCTGCGCCCTGTTTATGTGCATCCATAACTTAAACCCTTGGAAGTTGAACGTTTTTGGTGCGCGCCGGCACCACTTTTTTATATCGCACCACTTGTAAGCAAAAAATGCACCAAATGCAGCAGTTGATCAAAACACAAGGCCATAGAAGTACGGTTTGCAACTAGAAAGTGGTGCGCTGTGTCGCGGTACCATCAACAGATGGAAGCGTTTTTAATCTCCACGGGCATTGTTGCTCTGGCTGAAATGGGCGATAAGACCCAACTTTTATCACTTGTCCTTGCGGCACGTTTTCGCAAGCCTTGGCCCATCGTGTGGGGTATTTTGGTGGCCACCTTGGCCAACCATGCGCTAGCAGGTGGTTTGGGTGCGTTGGTTACCAGTTTCATAGGGCCTTCGACCTTGCGCTGGGTGTTGGGCTTGTCGTTTTTGGCTATGGCCGTGTGGATGTTGATCCCAGACAAGCTCGATGATGATGATGCAGATGTCGAACCCAAATTTGGCATTTTTGGTACCACGGTGCTTGCTTTTTTCTTGGCCGAAATGGGAGATAAAACACAAATTGCAACCGTGATGTTGGCGGCTGAGTATCAGTCGTGGTTGTGGGTGGTGGCGGGCACCACGGTGGGCATGATGCTGGCCAATGCGCCCGTGGTGTGGTTTGGCGAGCGCATCACGCGCCTTGTGCCGCTCACATGGGTACACCGCATCAGCGCTGCGGTGTTTGTGGTGTTGGGGGTGTTGGTGCTACTGGGCGATCACGCGGACCATCTCTAAACACTTGTTGGAATAGCCCCACTCGTTGTCGTACCAGCTCACGATTTTGATGAAGGTCCCATCCAAGGCCAGGCCAGCGTCGGCATCAAACACCGAGGTGCAGGGTTCGCCTCGGAAATCGGTGGACACCACTTTTTCATCGGTGTAGCCCAGCACGCCTTTGAGCGCACCCTCGCTTTGCGCTTTCATTTCGGCGCAAATGTCTTTGTAGCTGGCTTCGGTGTTTAACTCCACCGTCAGGTCGACCACCGACACATCAGACGTGGGCACGCGAAACGCCATACCCGTGAGCTTGCCTTTGACGGAAGGAATCACCACGCCCACCGCTTTAGCGGCACCTGTGCTGGAGGGAATGATGTTCTCCAAAATGCCGCGTCCACCGCGCCAGTCTTTGTTGCTGGGGCCATCCACGGTTTTTTGAGTGGCGGTCGTGGCATGCACGGTCGTCATCAAACCGCGCTTGATGCCCCACTTGTCGTTCAACACTTTGGCAATGGGAGCCAAGCAGTTGGTGGTGCAAGAGGCGTTAGAGATGATGGTTTGGCCCGCGTAACTGGTGTGGTTCACGCCGTACACAAACATGGGCGTGTCGTCTTTGGACGGGGCCGACATCAACACCTTTCTGGCCCCTGCGGCCAAGTGTTTTTCAGCGCTCGCGTGGTCAAGGAACAAGCCGGTTGATTCGACCACCACCTCTGCGCCAATCTCGTTCCACTTCAAAGCGGCTGGGTCGCGCTCTTGGGTGAGGCGAATGCGTTTGCCGTTGACGACTAAGTGGTTGCCGTCGACCGACACCTCGCCCTGAAAGCGTCCATGCACGCTGTCGAACTTGAGCATGTACGCCAAGTAGTCGGGCTCCAACAAGTCGTTAATACCGACGACTTCGACGTCGTGAAAGTTTTGAATGGCGGCGCGAAACACCATGCGTCCGATACGGCCAAAGCCGTTGATACCAATTTTGATTGTCATGTCAGTCTCCTTAGATGGCCCATTTTATGAAACTTTGTTACATAAAATCAAGTAGATTTGTGTATTTTTTTTACCGACACAAAACGTACGGGCGGAAAAAAAGCGCCCGGGGGCGCTTAGGTATGGTTAGCCAAAAAGGTTATTTCTTCTTGGCGACCACACGAATCATCTCCAAACATTGTTTGGCGTAACCCCATTCGTTGTCGTACCAGGCCACAATCTTCATGAAGTTTTTATCCAAAGCAATACCGGCTGTGGCGTCAAACACCGAGGCGCATGGCTCGCCACGGAAGTCGGTGGACACGACTTTTTCATCGGTGTAGCCCAAGATGCCTTTCAGCGCGCCTTCGCTTTGTGCTTTCATCTCTGCGCACACCTCGTCGTAGCTGGCTTCTTTTTCCAGCTCGATGGTCAGGTCAACCACTGACACATCAGAGGTGGGCACACGAAATGCCATGCCAGTGATCTTGCCTTTGATTTCGGGAATCACCTTGCCCACGGCTTTGGCTGCGCCGGTGCTAGAAGGAATGATGTTTTCCAAAATACCGCGGCCCCCACGCCAGTCTTTGCGTGATGAGCTGTCCACCGTGGCTTGGCTAGCGGTGGCGGCGTGCACGGTGGTCATCAAACCGCGTTTGATGACCCATTTGTCATTCAACACTTTGACCACGGGGGCCAAGCAGTTGGTGGTGCAAGACGCGTTCGACACGATGGCTTCGCCCGCGTATTTTTTGTGGTTCACACCGTACACAAACATGGGTACGGTGTCTTTGGATGGGGCAGAAATCACCACCTTCTTGGCGCCTGCAGCCAAGTGCATTTGGCTGGTGGGTTCGGTCAGGTAGTGGCCGGTGCATTCGAGCACGATGTCCACGCCCAATGCGCCCCACTTGAGGTTGTGCGCGTCACGCTCGTGTGTGAGCTTGATTTTTTTGCCGTTGACGATGAGCGCGTCTTCGGTGAAATCTACCGTGCCGTCAAAGCGACCATGCACGCTGTCGTACTTGAGCATGTAGGCCAGGTAGTCAGCAGGTTTGGGGTCGTTGATGCCGACGATTTGAATGTCGGTGTAGCCATGCTTAAGCGCTGCGCGCAATGCCAAGCGACCGATACGGCCAAAGCCGTTGATACCCAATTTGATGGTCATGTGAAGCCTTCAGGAGGAAGTTAAAAACTTGTGCTTATTCAAGCGTGCTTATGCAGAGCGGCTTGAACGGTGTCGGCCACGTTTTCTGGCGTGAAACCGAAGTGTTTGAACAAGACGGGTGCCGGTGCTGACTCGCCATAGCTGTCGATACCCACCACGGCGGCTACGCCGTATTTCCACCAGCCATCGGTCGAGCCCATTTCCACCGCAATGCGGGGCACGCCCGCAGGCAACACGGCCGATTTGTAGGCAACGCTTTGGCGGTCAAACGTGGTGGTGCTAGGCACAGAGACCACGCGCACGGCAATTTTGCGCTCGGCCAACAAGGCTTGTGCTTTGAGCGCCAACTGCACCTCAGAGCCGGTAGCCATGATGACGGCTTGAGCCTTCTTCTTCAGGCCTACTTCGCTGGGCTCGGCCAGTACATAAGCGCCTTTGCTGACGGCATCTAAGCCGGACACTTCGCCTGCCTTTTTGTCGGCTGCTGTGTCGCCTTTGGGTAAATAAGGCAGGTTTTGTCGGCTCAACAACAGTGCGGTGGGGCGAGTGGTGTTTTGCAAAGCCACGGCCCAAGCCACAGCGGTTTCGGCCGTGTCAGCAGGACGCCACACGTCAAGATTTGGAATCAAGCGCAACGAAGCTGCGTGTTCGATGGATTGGTGGGTGGGCCCATCTTCGCCCAAGCCAATGGAGTCGTGCGTGAACACATGCACCACGCGTTGCTTCATCAACGCAGCCATGCGAATGGCATTGCGTGAGTAATCGCTGAAGGTCAGGAAGGTACCGCCGTAGGGGATGAAGCCACCATGCAAAGCCACGCCGTTCATGATGGCGGCCATGCCGAATTCGCGTACCCCGTAGTTGATGTGGCGACCGCCTTGTCCAGCTTCGTTTTGCACCACATGGCCCGCCGTATCAAAGCGCAGGTTGGGTGTGGATTTGGTGTTGGTCAGGTTCGAGCCGGTTAAGTCAGCGCTGCCACCCAAGAGCTCAGGCAGTGCGGCGGTGAAATGCTCCAGCGCCAATTGGCTGGCTTTGCGGCTAGCCACAGTTTCTGCTTTGGTGTGCGCGTCAATCACCGTGTCGACCACGGTTTGTGCAAAGTTCTTCGGCAACTCGCCCGCCATGCGGCGTTGCAGTTCAGCCGCCAGCTCGGGGTGAGCTGCTTTGTAAGCCGCAAAAGTTTGGTTCCATTCGGCTTCTTGCGCTTGTCCTTTGGACTTGGCGTCCCAGTCAGCATAGACCTCGGCAGGCACTTCAAACGGCGCGTGGTTCCAGCCAATGGCGGCGCGGGTCAGTGCAATTTCTTCAGCACCCAAAGGTTCGCCGTGTGCCTTGGCGGTATCAGCACGGTTGGGGCTGCCTTTGCCAATGCTGGTTTTGCACACAATCAGGGTCGGCTTGTCTGTGCTCAGCTTGGCCGATGCAATGGCTTGGCTCACCACGGTGGCGTCGTGGCCGTTGATGGGGCCAATCACGTTCCAGCCGTAGGCTTTGAAGCGCTCGGGGGTGTGGTCGGCAAACCAAGGGGCCACTTGGCCGTCAATCGAGATGCCGTTGTCGTCGTACAAAGCGATGAGTTTGTTCAGTTTCCAAGCACCTGCGAGTGAGCACGCTTCGTGGCTGATGCCTTCCATCAAACAGCCGTCGCCCATGAAAACGAAGGTGTGGTGATCGACCACATCGTGACCGGGGCGGTTGAACTCAGAGGCCAATAGTTTTTCGGCCAACGCCATGCCCACCGCGTTCGTGATGCCTTGGCCCAATGGGCCGGTGGTGGTTTCTACACCAGGCGTCACGCCCACTTCGGGGTGGCCCGCCGTTTTGCTGTGCAGCACGCGGAAGTTTTTCAACTCGCTCATGGGCAAGTCGTAGCCGGTGAGGTGCAGCAACGCATAAATCAACATCGAACCGTGGCCGTTGGACAGCACAAAGCGGTCGCGGTTCATCCAATGGGGATTGGTGGGGTTGTGATGCAGGTGATCGCCCCACAAGGCCACCGCCATGTCGGCCATGCCCATGGGCGCGCCTGGGTGTCCTGAGTTGGCAAGTTGTACAGCGTCCATTGCCAAGGCACGAATTGCGCTGGCCATTTGTTGGGTGTTTGCCATGTCAGGCGGCTCCGGTGGGGTGATGAGGGAAAACCACGATTTTAGCGACCCACGCTACACAAGTCTGACGGCTGGCTACACTGGCTGTCGATGACAAAAAGCACCGTTTTTTCTCCGTCTACCGCCTTGTTGCTGGCCGCTGGCCGCGGCGAGCGCATGCGCCCCTTGACCGATGTAACGCCTAAGCCGTTGTTACAGGTACGCGGTCAGCCACTCATGCAGTGGGCCATGCAAGGCCTGCAGCGCGGCGGCGTGACCGATTTGGTGATCAACACCGCTTGGTTGGGGGAGCAAATTTCGCAGCACTTTGGCCCCGTGTTTGAGGAGGTTGGGCAAGCGCCCATGCAGTTGCACTACTCACACGAAGGCCTGGACTTTGGTGGCGCTTTGGAGACGGCTGGCGGCATTGTCCGCGCGCTACCTTGGCTTTCGGATACGTTTTGGGTGGCAGCCGGTGATGTCTTTGCGCCCGAATTTGAGTTTTCCCCCGAAGCCTTGGCGTGTTTTGAGGCGAGCCCTGCGCTCGCACACCTCTGGCTGGTGCCCAATCCCGAACATAACTCGGGCGGAGACTTTGGCTTGTCTGCCGAGGGTTTGGCTTTGAACTTGCCCAAATTGACGACTTGCGACACAGGTGCAACGCAACCACGCTACACCTTCAGCACCATGGCTCTTTACAAGCGTGCTTTTTTTGAAGCGGCTTGGTGCGATATCCCCGCAGGCAATCCGCAAGGCGTGAAAGCCCCGCTTGCGGGCATGTTGCGTGCGGCCATGGACAATGGTGTGGTGAGCGCCTCGCTCTATACCGGCGCATGGACCGATGTGGGCACGCCAGAGCGCTTGGCCCAACTCAACGCCGATTGAAAAGGTTTGACATGACAGCAGCCATTGCACACGCCCACATTTACGCCGCCCGCCGTGCCCGCTTGGCCGCCCAACTTCGTGGCGGTGCAGGCGAAGGTGGCGTGGCCATCATTCCAACTGCGCTCGAGCGACAGCGCAACCGTGACAGCGACTTTCCCTACCGCCACGACAGCTACTTTTATTACCTGACCGGTTTCACCGAACCCAATGCGTGGTTGATCTTGGATGCCACGGGTCACAGCACCCTGTTTTGTCAGCCCAAAGACTTGGAGCGCGAAATTTGGGACGGCTATCGGCTGGGTCCAGAGGCTGCCGTCGACGCGCTGGGGGTGACTACCGCGCACTCGGTGGCGCAACTGGACAACGTGCTGCCCAAGTTGCTGGAAAACCAGCACACAGTGTGGTATCCATTTGCCACGCACAAGGGCTTGGAATCTCGTGTCGACGGTTGGCTTAACGCCGTGCGTGCACGTGTGCGGTTTGGCGCCTTGTGCCCCGCGCAGCAGCGCGATGTGTGCGGACCGCTCGACGAGATGCGCCTCATCAAAGATACGCACGAACAAGACGTGATGCGCCGCGCCGCGCAGATCAGCGCACAAGCACACATCCGCGCCATGCAAACCAGTGCGCGCATGTTGCGTGCAGGCCAAGATGTGCGCGAGTACCACTTGGACGCTGAGTTGCTGCACGAGTTCCGTAGGCATGGCTCGCAGTTTCCTGCCTACACCTCGATCGTGGCCGCTGGTGCCAACGCCTGCGTCTTGCACTACCGTGCCGATGCTGCACCGGTGCGCGAGGGTGAGTTGGTGTTGATTGACGCGGGCTGTGAGTTGGATGGTTATGCCTCCGACATCACGCGCACTTTCCCTGCCAACGGCAAGTTCACGGGGCCGCAGCGCGAGCTCTACAACTTGGTGTTGGCCAGTCAAGACGCGGCAGTGGCGGCCACTCGCGCGGGCGCTCGTTTTACTGACCCACACGAGGCCACGGTCAAGGTGCTGGCGCAGGGCTTGTTAGACCTTGGCTTGCTGAACAAAAACAAGCACGGTACGGCGCAAGATGTGATCGACAAACGCGCTTACTTTCAGTTTTACATGCATCGCACCGGCCATTGGTTGGGCATGGATGTGCATGACTGTGGCAGCTATGTGGAGCCCAGGGAGCAAGGCCAAAGCAGTCAGCGTCAAGACCCGTTGTCGGGCGAAACCATCGTCAATCGTCCAAGCCGCATCTTGCAACAGGGCATGGTGCTCACCATCGAGCCAGGCCTCTATGTGCGTCCTGCGGACGATGTGCCGCAAGCGTTTTGGAATTTGGGCATTCGCATTGAGGACGATGCCATTGTCACGTCTGAGGGCTGTGAGCTCATCACGCGTGGGGTGCCTGTGGTGGCTGATGAGATTGAGGCTCTGATGCGCGGCTGATGGCTTGTGAGCCGTCGTTTCTTTCGTGTGTTTTGGTGTTGGCGTGGCGGCGCGTTACGCGAGGGGCAAACCCGCCCTCCTCAGAGTCTGACGCCTCGATTGCGTCGGTCGGGCTTGCCCCTCGCGCAACGCGCTTAGGGTTAGGGCCAGTTTGTTATGGTTCTTACTGCATCACGTCAAGCGGCCGTCAAAGCCAATCGCAGACGAACGAAATTGGGACAAATAACCGAGTTGGCTTTTGCGAATAAGTAAAAACCATTGCCACCCACGTAAGCACATCCACGCACAAACTGCCCTAGACACAGGCCTACAATGAAAATCACAAGCCTAGGCGGCAAGCGCTTACCCAGCGCAGCCGCCTTTTGCATAACTAGGAGATGTCCATGAGTTCCACCCCGTCTCACAACAGTGCTGAAACTCGCGCCGAATTGCGTCGCGCAGCGTTGGAGTACCACGAGTTCCCTACCCCCGGTAAAGTTGCAATTCATGCGACCAAGCAGTTGGTCAACCAGCACGATTTGGCTTTGGCCTACTCTCCCGGTGTGGCGGCGCCTTGCGAAGAAATCGTCAAAGACCCCAACGCTGCCTACAAGTACACCAGCAAAGGCAACTTGGTGGCCGTCATCTCCAACGGTACAGCGGTGCTGGGTTTGGGTGATATTGGCCCCTTGGCATCCAAACCGGTCATGGAAGGCAAGGGCGTTTTGTTTAAAAAGTTCGCGGGCATCGATGTGTTTGACATCGAAGTGGCCGAGAAAGACTTAGACAAGTTGGTCGACATCATTGCGGCGCTCGAACCGACGTTTGGTGGCATCAACCTCGAAGATATCAAAGCACCGGATTGTTTCTACGTCGAGCGTAAATTGCGCGAGCGCATGAAAATCCCAGTCTTCCACGACGACCAACATGGCACCGCCATCGTGGTGGGCGCAGCCATTTTGAACGGCCTCAAAGTGGCTGGCAAAGATTTGAAAAAGGTCAAGCTCGTCACCTCGGGTGCGGGCGCAGCGGCTTTGGCGTGCTTGAATTTGTTGATCAAGATGGGCGTGCCACGCAGCAATATTTATGTGACCGACTTGGCGGGCGTGGTGTACGAGGGCCGCACCGAGTTGATGGACGAAGACAAAATTCAATTTGCCCAAAAAACCGATGCACGTACCTTGAGTGATGTGATTGAGGGCGCTGATGTGTTCTTAGGTCTGTCCGCCGGCGGTGTGCTCAAGGCAGACATGGTCAAGAAGATGGCTGCCAAGCCGCTCATCATGGCGTTGGCTAACCCTACGCCTGAAATCTTGCCTGAAGAGGTGCACGCCGTGCGTGATGACGCCATCATGGCCACGGGCCGCAGCGACTATCACAACCAAGTCAACAACGTGCTGTGCTTCCCCTACATCTTCCGCGGTGCGTTGGATGCGGGTGCGTCCACCATCACCGACGAGATGGAAATTGCCGCGGTGTATGCCATTGCTGAGTTGGCTCAAGCCGAACAAAGCGAAGTGGTAGCGGCCGCCTATGCGGGCGAGAGCTTGGCCTTTGGCCCCGAGTACCTCATCCCTAAGCCGTTCGATCCACGCTTGATGATCAAGATTGCGCCAGCCGTGGCCCAAGCTGCGGTTGACAGCGGTGTGGCCACGCGCCCCATCCAAGACATGGAAGCCTACATCGAGAAGCTGCAAGGCTTTGTGTATGCGTCAGGCTCCATCATGAAGCCCATTTATGCTGCGGCGAAACGCGCGACCAAAAAGCGCGTGTGCTACGCCGAGGGTGAAGAAGAGCGCGTCTTGCGTGCGGTGCAAATCGTGGTGGACGAGCGCTTGGCCAAGCCAACCTTGATTGGTCGCCCCGCCGTGATTGCCCAGCGCATTGAGAAATTTGGCCTGCGTCTCAAAGAGGGCGTGGACTACGAAGTGGTCAACGTCGAACAAGACCACCGCTACCGCGACTTCTGGCAAACCTATTACAAGATGACGGCACGCAAAGGCGTCACAGAGCAGCTCGCCAAAATTGACATGCGTCGCCGTTTGTCACTGATTGGCACCATGATGCTGCACAAAGGCGAAGTTGATGGTTTGATTTGCGGCACGTGGAGCACGCCGCTGACGCATCTGAAGTATGTGAACGAAGTCATTGGCAACCGCAAAGGCGTGAGCACCTATGCCGCCATGAACGGCCTCATCTTGCCTGACCGTCAGGTGTTCTTGGTGGACACCCACATCAACTATGACCCGACGGCCGAGCAGTTGGCCGAGATCACGGTGATGGCGGCTGAAGAAATGCGTCGTTTTGGTATTCATCCCAAGGCTGCACTGTTGTCGCATTCCAACTTTGGCAGCAGCGACCAGCCCTCGGCCGTCAAGATGCGCGAGACCTTGGCCTTGGTGAAGAAGAAAGCACCGTGGCTTGAAATCGATGGCGAAATGCATGGTGACAGCGCTTTAGATGGTGCGGCCCGTGCGGCGCATATGCCGGATACGACCTTGATTGGCGATGCCAACTTGCTGGTCTTGCCGAACTTGGATGCCGCCAATATTGCGTACAACCTGCTCAAAACAGCGGCCGGCGGCAATATCGCCATTGGCCCCGTGCTTTTGGGTGCGGCCAAGCCGGTGCATATCCTGACGGCTAGTACCACGGTGCGTCGTATCGTGAACATGACTGCGTTGACCGTGGCGGATGCCAGCGCAGTGCGGTAAATAGACTTTTTCTAAAAAATTTAATTAATTTAGATTAAATAACCCCTCAAGGCCCCCCCAGAAATGGGTTGGGCCCTTGCTTTTTTGTTTCACTTCGAAGACACTTGCGCTTCCGATTTTCGGGTTAACCCGAACTGAAAACGAATAGATACCTATGCCACTGCGTACCGTCAAAACCAATATTGTTCAGTCCATCCGCGCCTTCCGCGTGCCTGATTTGCAAGAAGCCGCCAAAGGTCTTGGCCACCACTTTTTGTATGTCAACCTGGCGCAAGCCCAAAGCAAACAAGACATCTTGGACATCATTGCCAAAGAGTTCAATCTCTCTGCTACGTCCAGCAAGAACTTCGATTCCTTGTATGACGGCATGACCGACCCTTTGCACAAGTCTGGCCCACAGCCAGGTTTTATCTTGGTCTTGGAGCATATTCCTGCGCACGCCAAATTCGACAAAGAAGCGCGCGAACAGTTGCTAGACATCTTCCGTGAAGCGGCTGACTACTGGTCTGACCGCAAAGTGGCCTTCCGCTGTTTCTATTCGTTCTCTGTGGCCCGCGTCCCTTCTGCCGAAAAAGCAGGCGTGCCGGCCGAAGGCATTGATTTGTTGGAAGAAGGCGAAAAAATGCCAACCGACAAATTGGTCGATGTGTCGCCCATGGCTTTACGCATGAGCAGCCCATTCAATGCAGGCTATTGGCAAACTGCTGCTTAACTAGGTCCTCGCCCTACTCAAAACCCGTCGCAGGCAACTGCGGACGGGTTTTTTGTTGTTGTCGGATGTGAGCCGTGCAGTTGGTACGCGCTTCAAACGCGTTGAACCAGTGCCACGTATTCGGCCACCGGCACTTCTTCGGCCCGGCGTTGCACATCGAAGTCGCCCGCAAAGTGGCGCGCGTCAAGCCAGCGCCCCAGCGTGTGTCGCAATAGCTTGCGGCGTTGGCTGAAGGCGACTTTGACCATCTCTTCCATCAATGCCACATCAATTTGGGGTGGCTCTGCCAGGGGCACCATGCGCACCACGGCGCTGTCGACGCGGGGGGGCGGGTCAAACGATTCGGGGGGTACAAACAACACGTTTTCCATGTCGTAGCGCCACTGCAGCATCACGCTCAAGCGCCCGTAGTCGCCACTCGCAGGTGTGGCCACCATGCGGTCGATGACCTCTTTTTGAAGCATGAAGTGCTGGTCCTTGACCACAGCCACATGATCCAACAAGTGAAACAAAATCGGGGATGAGATGTTGTAAGGCAGGTTGCCGACCACGCGTAGCTTGGGCGCATTCAAGCTCGCCGCCAGTTGTGTGAAATCCACGCGCAGTACGTCGGACTCAATCACGTTCAAGTGTGGGTGTTCGCGCAGACGAATGGCCAAGTCGCGGTCGAGCTCAATCACGCTCAGTTGGCCTAGGCGCTCGACCAAAGGCTGTGTCAGTGCGGCCAAGCCGGGGCCGATTTCAACCATGGCGTCTGCAGGCTGTGGATCAATGGCATCCACGATGCCTTCAATGATGGCGCTGTCGGTTAAGAAGTGTTGGCCGAAGCGCTTGCGTGCGATATGTTTCAAAGGGCGCCTTGCTTATTGCGGAGGATCGCGGTATTCCACATAAGCGCGACCGCGCACTTCTTGTGCCCACAGTTGGTAAGTTTCTTCAAACTTTTTTTCGCGCAGTTGGGTGCGTGCCATTTCGCGTAATTCACGTTCGCTGACGGGGGCCTCGCGACGTTCAAGCACTTGGATCAAGTGCACACCGAAGCGAGAAATGGTGGGGTCTGCAATTTGGCCAGGCGCGAGCTTGTTCATCACCTCTTCAAACTCAGGCACAAACATGCCAGGTGAAACCCAGCCCAAGTCGCCGCCTTCGGCAGCGCTAGCGTCTTGAGAATGCTCACGAGCCAATTTGGCAAAGTCTGCTTTGTTGGCTTCGATCTGGCGTTTGTATTCAGCGAGTTGTGCGCGTGCCGTGGTTTGATTCAGTTGACCTCCAGGGCGCAACAAAATGTGGCGTGGATGTGTCTGTGTGATGGTCACCACATTGCTGGCGCGTTTGCTTACAAGCTTCAACACATGAAAGCCCGCACCTGAGCGAACCAAGGTGACGTCGCCGATGCTCAAGTTTTTCGTGGCATCTACAAACAAGGTGGGGTAACGATTGGCCGGGCGCAAGCCCATCAAACCGCCTTTGTCACGTTCAGCGCCATTCGAGAACTCTTTGGCCACACGCGCTAAGTCGTCGCCGCGTTTGAGATGGGTGAGCGCTGTTTCGGCTTTGGTCTGTAGGGCGGCGACTTCTGTATCCGTTGCCTTTTCAGGTACGGCGACCAAGACATGACCGAGCTCAATGTCGGGGTTGGTGTCAATGCTGGCGTTTTGACGTTGGCGCACGGCTTGATCAATTTCGACGTCGCTGACTTTGATGCGTCCTGGCACATTGCGTTCAGACAGGCGTTGCAGCGTGAGCTGATCGCGCAGGTTTTGGCGCAAGCGATCCACGCTCATGCCTTCGGCCTGAACCTTCTTGTGCAGCGCGGGTAGGCTCAATTGGCTCTGTGCGGCCAAACGTTGCTCGGCTTGGTTAACGGCGTCATCTTCGATGCTGATGCCAACTTCTTTGGCGTGTTGCAGCAAGGCTTTTTCAACGATGAGGCGCTCTAAGGCTTCTTTCAAGAGTGCGTCGCCTAGAGGTGCTGTGCGGCTTTGTTGTTTGAGTTGATCGCGCAGCTGCACCGCACGTAAAGCCACTTCGTGGTTGGTGATCGGAACTGCGTCAACGACGGCGACGATGTAATCGCGGCTGCTGATGGTGTTGGCTGCCCAAGTCGTGGATGCGAACATGCATGCCCACGTCATCATGACCCACATGTTGCAAAGGCGAGATTTAGAAAGGAGCATGGTCACGGTCAATCGTAGTTGCCAAAGCGGCTAGGTGATAGAGAGGGTGGGTTGAGCGATTGGTAGCGTGGCACATTGCGTATGAGCGATCCCATGGCATTTGTGCCGACGCGAGTGAAACCAATGAGCTCGAGCTGGAACAAAATGCGTTGACGCGCCACGCCTTCGGCAACTTGTAAACGCTCGGCCACGACACGGCTAACCCAGCAGCCTGCATCGTATTCGAAGCCGATGATGGATTCGACAGGCTTGCGGTTGAGGTAGTCGTAGTTGATGCGGCTCACGCTGTACCAGCGCCCTTCGCCAAGACCTCGGCCCCCCGTGCTGTCAGCGCCACCCCAAAGATCGTGCAGAGGCCACTGCCAGCCAATATCCATTTGTTGGGAGATTGGCTCGCCTGCTGAATTGTTCTCTGTGCGAAGCGCTGCGTTGACGAGTCGGTATGAACCGGGGTTATAGCGACTACCGATCACGCGGCGCAATAAGTTATTGGTTTTTTGGTCGTATTGAAGTGTGGTGTCGAGAGCCCATTTGGGGCTCAAGTTGAAAGAAGCTGCCGCCAAAATGTCGCTGAAACCTGCTTTTGCTGTTGCCTCATCAGGCAGCGTCACCAATTGATCCCGCATGCGTAGACGTTGCGCCACACCAAGACGTGCGCCCTCGGCTCCCGTTTCAGGATCAATGAAGCGTGAGGTTGCGCCAACCGTCAACATCTTGCTGTCCGAAATGCGGTCATGTCCGCCAAATGCGTTTTCGGTAAAGATGCTGGCAAAGTTAAAGGCATTCCCGCCCGAGTCGTAGTTCGGTAAGTAGTTTTGATTGCGATAGGGTGTATCGACGTAAAACAACCGTGGCTCAAGGGTTTGCACCCAGCCGCGGCTAAACAATCGGGCATCGCGTTCAAAAGCCATGCCAGCATCCATGCTGAAGGTCGGCACTGAGACATTGGCCGAACGTTGACCTTGGTGGTCTGTATAAAAATTTGTGTTGGGTAACCCACCATCAAATTGATAGCTTCGTCCGTGCAGCTGAATCTTGGGTGTGATGTAGCCATAAGGCGTGACAAATGGGCGGCTCAGCTGTGCCCAAGTGACGGCTCGGTCAGCGTTCGGGGCGCAGTTGCCATAAGTTGACAGGCCATTGGCACGTGCGTAATCGCAGTCTGTGTCGCGTACAGATTGAAAACGCGTCAAATCACCATCAATGCTGAAGTCAAAGCCTCCTCGTAAGTTGAAGCGTTGTAAACGTGCAGTTAACTGAGGTAGTCGATCAAACGGTGGTGCAATGCGGTTGTTGGTGTTGGCCAAATCTTGTAGGGTTTGCCATTTTTGTGCGCGAAAGCCGGTCGTGACCAAGCCATTGGTCCAGGTCAGACCCACATCACTGTTGAGCAAACGCGAAATACCTGTGCTGCCATTGGTGCTGAACGAGAAGTCTTTCCAGTAGTTGTCGTCACTCACGCGGTTGAGGTTCATCGAAAAACCTAAGCCGCCGCCTGCAAAGTAGGGGTTGAGCAAGCCGGTGTGCGCGTAATTGATGCGCCAGCGTTGTGCATCGTCGCGCAGTTTGTCTTTCTCCATGAAGTCAAAGCGCATCTGACCCTGAAAAGGGGGCTTGGGCGCTAATCCCTCGGTATATCGAAACTCAGTCCCCAAGTTAATACCGCGAGAGGCCCAATAGGTTGGGTAAAAAGTAATGTCGCGGTTGGGGGCCAGGTTCCAATAATAAGGTTGTGTGTATTCCAAGCCGCTGATGTTGTCTACACCAATGCTAGGCGCCAACAGGCCCGATTTGCGCTCGTTGGTGAGAGGGACCTCCATGGAGGGCAACGGGAACGGAACGCCTTTAAAGCGAATGTCTGCCCCCTCTAGCTTGGCCGAGTTACGTGCCATGTCAACCGTGATCTTGTCGCCTTCAAAAAACCAATCCGGCATCCAGTCTGGCCCGGGTTTGCGTTGGCATGATGTGAAGGTGGCTTTGTGCAACACCGAGTTGTCGGGGTCGATGAAGTCAATACGTTCGGCTTTTCCGTACGTGTTGTTCTTTGGCATCTGATAGCTAGGCTGCGTGAAAAAGCCCTCAAATGAATCGAGATGCAATTGCAGTTCTGGCCCTTGATAGATGAAGCCGGCGCGGTTGATATACACATTGCCCCGGGCTTTGGCTAAATCATTGGGTTGGTCGTAGTCGACTTGATCCGCCTTGAGAAGCAACTCGCCACGACGTAACACCACTTGGCCATCTAAGGTGGTCAGAAAATTGGCTTGTTCTTTGAGCTTGTCGCTTTGCACAAATGTAGGAACTTGGCTGAGCGTGTCGTCGGAGACTTTTTCTTGCAACAAACTGCTTGAGCGCAACACCAAAGGCGGCGTATTTACAGCTGGGTTGGTCTGAGCTGTGGCATGCCCGCCCAAGATACCCATCACCAGCCATGGCAAGGCACGAATTTGGCGGTGAAAATCGGGCAACAGCATGAAAACGGAAAAACCTTTGATTGAACAACACCACGTTGCAGACGCCCGAAAGGTCGGAGCGTGTGGGGCGGTTTGTAGAATTTAGATTATCCATGAGCACACCCACTATTTCTCAGCCTTCGGGCACTTCACCCCATACATCTGCGCATGCTCCCATCGAATGGGCGCAACCCGAGCGTCAAGCGGCTTTTCACCAATGGCTCAATGCCCAAGCTGGCGCTCATGGCGTGTTGCCCACCACGGTGCGGGCAGCCTCGGCCGATGCCAGCTTTAGGCGTTATTTCCGCGTTGACACAGCCGATGGCTCGTGCATCGTCATGGACGCCCCGCCCGACAAAGAAAACTGCGAGCCCTTTGTGCGCATTGCACGTCTGATGCAGGATGCTGGCCTGTATGCCCCGCGCATCTTGGCGTGGGACGAGCCACAGGGTTTTATGTTGCTGGATGACATTGGCTCTCAAACCATGATGGACGTCATCAACCGCGACGACCCGCAAGCCAACCGCGGTTTGTACATGCGCGCGGTGGATGCCCTGTTGATGTTGCAACCAAGTAGCCACCCCGGCGTGTTGCCTGCGTATGACGAGGCTTTATTGCAGCGCGAGTTGTCGCTGTTCCCCGATTGGTACCTCACCCAGCACCGCCAGCTTCAAATTGACAGCACCCAGCGCGAAATGCTGGACAAAACCTTCCAAACCATCGTGCAACGCAACTTGGCCGCGCCCAGTGTGTACGTGCACCGCGACTTCATGCCACGCAATTTGATGATGCCGCATGACCCTGCTGAAAAGCGATTGGGCGTGTTGGACTTTCAAGATGCGGTCTATGGCCCCATCACCTACGACATTGCCAGCCTGATGCGCGACGCGTTTTTGACCTGGGAAGAAGACGTGGTGTTGGATGTGACCATCCGTTATTGGGAACGCGCCCGCAAGCTTGGCTTGATGGACTTTGAAGACTGGCACAACGACTTCGGCGCCTTCTACCGCGCCGTAGAGTGGATGGGCTTGCAGCGCCACCTCAAAGTGGCGGGTATCTTTGCGCGACTGACGCTGCGCGATGGCAAACCCAAGTATTTGGCCGATGCGCCGCGCTTCATCAACTACATCCGTTCGACGGCCAGTCGTTACAGCGAGCTCACACCGCTGCTGCGCTTGATCGACAAAATTGAAGGTACCGAGCCCGCCATCAGCCTCGCCTTTCCGCGTTTGAACGGGCGCGCTTAAGGTGGCACGTTTTTACTGTCCCGTGCCCTTGGTCAGTGGCCAGGTGTTGGACTTGCCGCCTACTGCTGCACGTCATGTGCAAGTCTTGCGCATGCAGCCCGGCCACACCTTGACCTTGTTCAACGGCGAAGGTGGGGAGTTCAGCGCCGAAGTGCAGCACATGGGCCGCAGCGATGTGCGCGTGGTGGTGGGCGAACACCGTAACGTTGAATGTGAAGCGGTGTGCCAAGTGCACTTGGCCGTGGGCATGCCAGCCAACGAGCGCATGGATTGGTTGGTGGAAAAAGCCACCGAGTTGGGCGTGCATCGCATCACCCCCTTGATGACCGAACGCAGTGTGGTGCGCCTCACGGGCGAGCGTGCCGAGAAGAAGCAAGCGCATTGGCAGGCCGTGGCGGCCAGCGCAAGTGAGCAATGTGGCCGTAACCGCGTACCTGTCATTGACACGCCCGAGCGCTTAGATGCGTGGCTCGCGCGTCAAACACCGCAGGCTGACGGGGTGCATGGCGTGTTGTCGCTACATGCGAGCACACAGCCTCTGAACGCTTTGCATGGCGGTGTCGCGGCGATTCCCAAGTCGTGGGTGTTGCTCAATGGCCCAGAGGGTGGCTTGACCGACGCTGAAGATGCAGCAGCGCGTGCCAAAGGCTTTGTCGCGCTGACTTTGGGCGAGCGTGTGTTGCGGGCAGAAACGGCCGCATTGGGCGCCTTGGCCTTGCTGACCTTGGCATAGTCAGTGTCAGGTGAGTCGCCCCGATGGGGCAGCTCAGCCACCAACGGCTATGAACGCTCGAACTTAAACACCGCCGTGCCTGCCAGTAAGTTCGGCCAGGTGTCCACACGCTGGCCGTCTTGCAAACCAAATGCATCCGTGATTTGCAGCCCGTTTTTCTCGGCCAGCACCTCAAAGTCTTTGAACGTGCCCACACGAATATTCGGCGTGTCGTACCACTGATAAGGCAAGCGCTTAGTCACAGGCATGCGACCTTGCAAAATGCTCAGGCGGTTGGGCCAGTGTGCAAAGTTAGGAAAGGCCACGATGCCAGTGCGGCCCACACGTGCAGTTTCGCGCAACATGGTTTCGGCATTGCGCAAGTGTTGCAAGGTGTCGATTTGCAGCACCACATCAAACGACTGGTCGGCAAACACGCTCAAGCCCAAATCGAGATTGAGCTGCAACACATTCACGCCGCGTTGCACGCACGCGTGCACATTGGTGTCGTCCAGTTCCACGCCGTAGCCGGTACAGGCCTGGTGTTTTTGTAGGTGCGCCAGCAATGCGCCATCGCCGCAGCCAAGGTCGAGCACGCGGCTGCCGTGGGGCACCAATTTGGCAATGGCGTTCAAGGTGTCATTCGTCATGCGGCACCTCCAGCGTGTGCGGGGCTGTTGGTTAGTTCGCTGCCAATGCGTGCAAAGTAAGAACGCACCACATGCATGTAGCGTGAGTCATCCAGCAAGAAAGCATCATGGCCGTGCGGTGCATCAATTTCGGCGTAACTCACATCGCGTTGGTTGTTGAGCAAGGCCTGCACCATCTCGCGGCTGCGCGCGGGTGAAAAGCGCCAATCGGTGGTGAAGCTCACCAGCAAGAACTTCGCTGCTGTGCGCGCAAATGCTGCTGATAAATCACCGCCATACGTGCGGGCAGGGTCAAAGTAGTCGAGCGCACGCGTGATCAGCAAATACGTGTTGGCGTCAAAGTACTCGCTGAACTTGTCGCCTTGATAGCGCAGGTAGCTTTCGATTTGAAACTCGATGTCTTGGGTGGAGTACTTGTAGCCCGTGGCGTTGTGTGCCACAGCTTCACGCAGCTCTCGGCCGAACTTCTCGTTCATCACGTCGTCGCTCAAGTACGTGATGTGACCCACCATGCGCGCAATACGCAGGCCTCGCTTGGGCACCACGCCATGGGCGTAAAAGTGGCCGCCATGAAAGTCGGGGTCGGTCACGATGGCGCGGCGCGCCACTTCGTTAAAAGCGATGTTCTCGGCTGTGAGGTTAGGCGCACTCGCTACCACCACGGCATGACGTACGCGGTCTGGGTATTGCAGCGTCCAGCTCAGGGCTTGCATGCCACCCAAGCTGCCACCTAAAACAGCGGCGAGTTGGGTGATGCCTAAGCGGTCGAGCAACAAGGCTTGTGCATTCACCCAGTCCTCCACCGTCACCACGGGAAAATCTGCGCCATACACCTTGCCCGTGTCTGGGTTGACATGCATGGGGCCGGTGGAACCAAAGCACGAGCCAAGGTTGTTCACGCCAATCACAAAAAAGTGGTTGGTGTCCACGGGCTTACCGGGGCCAATCATGTTGTCCCACCAGCCTTCGCTGTTGGCTTGGCCTTCGTACACGCCCGCCACATGGTGCGAAGCATTCAAGGCGTGGCACACCAGCACAGCGTTGGACTTGTCGGCGTTGAGCGTGCCGTAGGTCTCAAACGCGAGGGTGTAGTCGCGCACGCTCGCGCCACTTTGCAGCGGCAGTGCGTCTGCGAAGTGCATCGCTTGTGGCGTGGCGATCATGGATTTGCTGCTCATGCTTATTCACCCACGGGGCGCAAATGTTTGCCCGCAATGCCCGCGAGTTCAAACATGGTCACTTGGTCTTTGCCAAACACGGGTTTGAGTTTGGCATCGGCGTTGATGGCGCGTTTGTTGGTGGCGTCTTGCAAACCATTGGCCTTGATGTAGTCCCAAATTTTCTTGATCACTTCGGTGCGCGCGACGGCTTCTGCGCCAATCACATTGGCCAGCTCTGCGCTGGGCAAGAAGCCTGCAGTGACTTTGCGTGGCGCTTTGGGCTTGGCCACTTTTTCGGCCTTCGCTTTAGCCGCCTTGGTGGTTTTGGCTGGCACTTTTTTGCCCGCTGCTTTGATGAGCGCGTTGGTCGTGGGTGTTTTGCCACCTTTGGCGGGGTACTTGCTGGTGCGAGGTTCAAACGCAAAGTTCACCTTGCCCGCTTCGGCATCCCATTGCAAAAAGGCCTTGAACGAACGGCGTGTGCGCATGGACACAAACTTGTCGAGCAAATCGGTTTTGCCCTCGGACAACAGCTTGACCATTTGCTCGCGCTCCACGGGTTGCTGCAAGATGATCTTGCCGCTCTTGAAGTCGCAGCTGGGTGTGGGCTGTGCGTTGGTGGGCACCGCTTTGCTACACACGTAGTTGCTGCCGTGTTCGTGCACAGGGCTGCCGCACTTGGGGCAGTTGCCTAAGCTTTCGGCGTCACCAAACTCCACAATCTCGCCGGATTCGGCGTTGTCGTCACCAAAGTCAAATTCGAGTTTCCAGTTTTGTTCCTCGTCGCTGTACTTGAGCGCGATTTCAGCCGTGAAGGGCCAGCCCGCTTTGGAGCGGAAGCCGTCGAGCGGGCCAATTTTTTTGTTCGTCAAAAACTCTTCCACTTCCGCCACGTCAAACGTGCGGCCACCTGGAATTTTGCTGATCGAGAAACCGCAGCCTGCACCGCCTTCGCCCGAATCAGAGGCGTTGGCGTCTTTGCCCACGCAGGCGTAGCGGCGGTAGTTTTCTTTCACCACGCCGCCGCACTTGGGGCAAGGTGTTTTGAGTGTGGCGTAGTCACCGGGGATGGTGTCGCGGTCGAATTCTTTGGCTTTCTTGACGATGTGCTCCGTCATCTCAGCAATCTCGCGCATGAAGGCTTCACGGCTGAGTTGGCCGTGTTCCATCTGCGAAAGTTTGTACTCCCAGCCGCCGGTCAGCTCGGGCTTGGAGAGTTCTTCCACACCCAAGCCGCGCAGCAGGGTGAACAACTGGAAGGCCTTGGCCGTGGGAATCATCTCGCGGCCATCGCGGATGAGGTATTTCTCGTTGAGCAAACCTTCGATGATGGCCGCACGTGTGGCGGGTGTGCCCAAGCCTTTTTCTTGCATGGCTTCGCGTCGTTCGTCGTCTTCCACCAGCTTGCCTGCGCCTTCCATGGCACCCAGCAAGGTGGCTTCGCTGTAGCGTGCGGGGGGGCGAGTTTTCAGACCTTTGGCGTCGACCGATTCGTTCTTGGCCGACTCGCCTGCCTTCAAGGCCACGAGGGTTTTGCCATCTTCGTCGTCTTCCGCTTTGTCGGCCTCGGCCTCTTTGCCATAAATGGCCATCCAGCCGGGGTTAACCAACACCTTGCCCTCGGTCCGGAAAGCGTGGTCTTTGCCACCAGCTTGGACGGTGCTGATGCGTGTGGTCACCATGTATTCGGCGCTGGGGAAGAACACCGCCATGAAGCGGCGCACCACCAAGTCGTACAACTTTTGCTCGGCTTCAGACAAACCGCTGGGTGCTTGCAAAGTGGGGATGATCGCAAAGTGATCGCTGACCTTTTTGTCATCAAACACACGCGGAATTTTGCGCACATAGTTTTTGTTCAGTGCCACAGTGGCGTGTTGCTCTAGGTGCTTCATACCGCTGTCGGCGAGCATGGTGAAGGTGTCTTTCACCACGGCCACATAGTCTTCTGGCAAGTGGCGTGAATCCGTACGTGGGTAGGTTAGCGCTTTGTGGCGTTCGTACAGGCTTTGCGCCAAGGCCAAAGTGGTTTTGGCCGAGAAGCCAAAACGGCCGTTGGCTTCGCGTTGCAGCGAGGTCAGGTCAAACAAACCAGGGCTGGCTTTGGTGGTGGGTTTGCTTTCTTCGGTGACGGTGGCTTGTTGGTTGCGCACGGCGTTGGCAATGGCCAATGCTTCGGCTTCGCTCCACACGCGGTCGTGTTTTTTTTCGGCGTCTTCAGGGTCTTTTTTGTGATCGGGGTTGAACCACTTGGCGGGGTAGCTGCCAGCCGCCACTTGGAACGATGCGTGCACTTCCCAATAGTCACGGCTGATGAATTTGCGAATTTGTTCTTCGCGCTCCACCACCACCGATAGCGTGGGCGTTTGCACACGCCCAACGGTGGTTAAGAAGAAGCCACCTTCGCGGGAGTTGAATGCAGTCAAGGCGCGCGTGCCGTTGATGCCCACCAGCCAGTCGGCCTCTGAGCGGCTGCGTGCGGCGTCGGCTAGTCCTTGCATTTGTTGTTGGGTGCGCAGGTGGTCAAAGCCATCGCGAATGGCTTGCGGTGTCATCGATTGCAGCCACAGGCGCTTGACGGGTTTGTCGAGGGGCTTTTTGCCACCCGCGTATTGCTCAATCAAACGGAAGATCAATTCGCCTTCGCGGCCCGCGTCACAGGCGTTGATCAGGGCGGTCACGTCTTTGCGCTTGGCCAGTTTGACCACGGCATTCAAACGGCTCTTGGTTTTTTCAACCGGCTTCAAGTCAAAGTAGGGCGGCACCACGGGCAAGTTGGCAAAACTCCACTTGCCGCGTTTCACATCAAACTCTTCAGGCGCTTGGATTTCAACCAAATGGCCCACCGCGCTAGAGACCACGTAGGTGTCGTTTTCAAAATGGTCGTCGTGCTTTTCGAACTTCCCCGCCACAGGCGTGAGTGCGCGCACGATGTCTTGCGCGACCGAAGGTTTTTCGGCAATCACGAGGGTTTTGCTCATTTCAAACGTTCCTTAAAAACTGACCACTACAATTTGCTTCTCGCGCGCACGCATGCGCGCGCGCACATGCGTACGTATTTAAGTTAACAGAAAAATCTCGTGTCCAAAAATTCCCCCACCAAGACTCATACGCCCATCACTGGCCGTCGCATTCAAACCCGTCGTTCAGGCGTGCATGGCAAGGGGGTTTTTGCGCTGAGCGATTTTGCCAAGGGCGAGACCATCATCGAGTACGTGGGCGAAATCATCACGTGGAAAGAGGCGCTGCGCCGCCACCCGCATGACCCGTCTGATCCCAACCACACCTTCTACTTTCACATCGATGAAAAGCATGTGATTGACGCCAAATACGGCGGCAACTCTTCGCGTTGGATCAACCACTCGTGCAAGCCCAACTGCGAGCCCGACGAAGTAGACGGCCGCGTGTTCATCAAAGCCATCCGCGACATCAAGGCCGGTGAAGAACTCAATTACGACTATGGCTTGGTGATTGACGCGCCCATGACGCCCGCGCTCAAGCTCGAATACCCCTGCTGGTGTGGCGCTAAAAAGTGCCGTGGCACCTTGTTGTCTTCCACCTCCGAATTTCCGAAAGACGAGAAGGCGAAGAAGTCAGACAAGGCGAAAAGCAAACCAGCCAAAGACGACAAAAAGAAGTCGAGCAAAAAAGCTTGAGCCGCATGATCTGGCCCGCTGAAGACTTGTGGTTAGCGATGGTTGCCAAGCAACCGGGTCTGACCATCGAGGTGCTGCCAGAGATTGACTCTACCAACACCGAGCTCATGCGCCGCGCGCGTGCCGGCCAAACCGAGCCTGTGCTCTTGGTGGCCGAAACCCAAACCGCAGGTCGTGGACGCCTAGGCCGCCCTTGGCATGGCGAAGTGGGGCGCGCCCTCACTTTCTCTTTGGGCCTCATGCTCAAGCCCGTGGATTGGTCGGGCTTGTCGCTCGCGGTGGGTTTGTCGCTGGCGCGCAGCTTAGACCCGCAGGGCGATTTGGGTGTGCGGCTGAAGTGGCCCAATGACTTGTGGGTCAAGCGCCCTGATACACCCACGGGCTGGGGTAAATTGGCCGGCATTTTGATTGAGACGGCTTTGCCCACAGGCATGGGCCACGGCCCTGAGCAAGGCCGTTTTTGCGTGGTGGGCGTAGGCATCAACATCGCGCCGCCTGTGGCCGATGGTTTGTCGACTGCACCTTTGGGCCTGCAAGATTTGCAAAGCGGCATCACTGCACCCGAGGCGTTGACGCAAGTGGCCGTGCCATTGCTAGACACCTTGCTGGCGTTCGAGCGCAGCGGCTTTGCACCGTTGCAAAATGCGTTCAACGCACGCGATGCACTGCACAACCTGCCCGTTACCTTGAGTGATGGTCGCCACGGCGTGGCCCGAGGTGTAGACGCCACAGGTGCGATGCTGGTAGACACCGAACAAGGGCAAGAGGCCGTCAGCAGCGCAGAGGTGAGTGTGCGACCTGTTTCAAAGGGATGAGAATGAATTCAAAAAACTTCTGGCGCAACACCGTGATTGTTTTAGCCCTCATCAACCTCTTGTTTTGGGCTTGGCATGCAGACGCTTTGCGCTTCTTGGGCCTTGGCCCCAAGCCCGTGCAAGAGCCACACCGCCTTGAAAACCAAGTGGACCCAGAGCTGCTGACCATCAAGCCAGCGGCATCTGAGTCCAAATAAAGCCTAGGCCACTAGGGCACTAGGCTTGGGCTTGGCACTTTGACTCAGTGCAAGTCAAAGCGATCTGCGTTCATCACCTTGGTCCAAGCGGCCACAAAGTCTTTCACAAACTTGCCGCCGTTGTCGTTTTGCGCATAGACCTCGGCAATGGCACGCAACTGTGAGTTGGAGCCAAACGCCAAGTCCACACGGCTGGCTGTCCACTTCAGTGCGCCGGTTTTGCGGTCGCGACCTTCAAACGCGTTGTCGCCAGTGGGCTGCCAAGCGGTCGACATGTCCACCAAGTTGGTGAAGAAGTCGGTGGTCAGTTGGCCGGGACGTTGTGTGAACACACCTTGCTTGTTGCCGCCGTGGTTGGCACCCAGCACGCGCAAGCCACCCACGAGCACGGTCATCTCGGGCGCAGACAGGCCGAGCAGCTGTGCCTTGTCTACCAACATTTCTTCAGGCGACACGCGGAACGCTTTTTGGCGGTAGTTGCGGAAACCATCGGCCTGTGGCTCCAGCACGGCAAACGATTCGGCATCGGTTTGCTCGGGCGTGGCGTCGGTACGGCCAGGGGCAAAAGGCACTTCCACGGGGTGGCCTGCTGCTTTGGCGGCGGCCTCAACACCCGCATTGCCTGCGAGCACGATCAGGTCGGCCATCGAGACATGCTTGCCGCCACGGTGTGTGGTGTGAAAACCGTTGCGAATCACATCCAGCGTGGCCAGCACGCGCGCGAGTTGCGCGGGTTGGTTGACCTCCCAATCTTTTTGCGGTGCGAGGCGAATGCGTGCGCCGTTGGCTCCGCCGCGCTTATCGCTGTTGCGGAAAGTGCTGGCCGAGGCCCATGCGGTTTGCACCAGTTCGGCCACGGTCAAGCCGCTGGCCAAAATTTTGTTTTTCAACTCAGTGGCATCGCTGTGGCTGATCACGGGGTGCGTCACGGCGGGCAGTGGGTCTTGCCAAATCAAATCTTCGGCAGGTACTTCGGGGCCGAGGTAGAGGCACTTGGGGCCCATGTCGCGGTGGGTCAGCTTGAACCAAGCGCGTGCGTAGGCATCGGCAAACTCATCGGGATGGGCCAAGAAGTGGCGTGCGATTTTTTCGTACGCAGGGTCAAAGCGCAACGACAAGTCGGCCGTGGTCATGTGCGGTGGGTGCTTCTTGCTGGGGTCGTGTGCGTCGGGAATCATGTCCTCGGCATCCACGTTTTTGGCGCGCCAT
>JACCDV010148129.1_pt1 | contig 59217 bp, 55 predicted proteins | sample 7446131 | NCBI WGS metagenome assembly JACCDV01 (sample SAMN15323448, study PRJNA562643) | freshwater metagenome | isolation source: river surface water | place: USA:Blue River Watershed | collected 2017-08-17
ATAAAAAAAGGACGCAGGCCATAGAAGGCTAATTCCAAGGGGAATTTTTTTGTCTGCTTTGAATTAAAGGTTTGTAAATAATTGCGTGCGGCCATATCAAAGGCCAGCTGTTCTTTATCATTAAACGCTTGGGCCATTTTTTGCCAAAGCAAAAGACGTTCACGTGTTTCTTGGCTTGCAAACTCGCCATTGATTGCATCCCATGGGCTTAACCAAAGATCTTCCTGCATTGACGGAATGACATTAAAACCGAGATCCCGATAATTAGCTGACCATTGAAACATATTAGCCAATAAGCCCATGATTTCCCGTTGAGCACTTCCCCATAAATTAGGCGGGGTATTTTCCAAATCATAGGTTGCCTCACGCATAGCATCAGCGGTCAATGCAATATCCAAAAAACTCCTGATCTTATTTGTATCAGGTAAATTTAAAACCTGCGCTGTCTGTGAGGAAGCTACTGTAAAATCGCTGTGTGGAAAAGCAAATTGTAATTCATGGGATAATTGCGCGTAAAGCCTCAAATTCTCAAAAATACGGATAATCTCGTTTTCAACAATATTACGTTCCTTTTGGGGAATATTTTGGGCAGCCTGATTTAATTCCAATAATTTAGGATAAGCCCCTTGCAACTCACTAAAGGTATAGCGACGGCTATGGTCTACCTTAATATGTAAGGCTTGCGGGATATCTGGATTATTCACCAAAAATATCCGGTCATCCTTGGTGCTTTCAGGGGTAAATAAAAGCCGTGCCAGCCAGGCAATGGCAGGTTTTTTATCAAAGGTATCCTTGGCGGAGAATTGCAATAAGTGATGCCGGGCATAGGTATCCAGCGGTTTTAATCGCCCCTCATCCATCACCGGAATCATCTTAAAAACATCTAAGGATTTTATCTCCTGCCCTGCCGCGTGCGTTAAGCCAGCTATAGAAATAAAAACACAGAAGATAATCGATTTAATGAACTGAGCTGTAGGTTTAGACATTTTTACCCCTACCTATAAAAGCCATGATCAGGAAATGCGCCACCAATCCAAAAAACACAGCGAAACACGCAATATAGGGCAATAAATGTCCAGCATTTTTAACTACCGCCAAGGTTGAATATTCACGTCCATCAGCGTCGATGGCATAGGACGCCTGGTAAAATGCATAGGCCTTATCCCGCATGGGATTATTCATAAAGATACGCACCTCACGGGAAGCATTGGCTTTAATTACAGACACCATGCTTTCATAATTTTTAGCCGTTTGGGTTCCAGGGTAAAATTCAACTTTAAAATCTTTTAATTGGACGGTAAACGGAAGCACATACTTCTTATGCCGCACGGATAAATAATACCCATTTATTTGCGTAGGCCTGCTTTCTGCCCCATACAGCAAGACCCGTTTAGAATTAACGCTCAATACAACACCGGCCACATTTTTCTCACGTTCCTTATCAATATCCTTTGGCTGAAGCAAACTTATCCCTGAGGCGTTAAGCGGCTTAACGCCATCCGCAGGCATGGCCTTAGTAAAGGCGGCGCTATTAGGATAAAACTGCTCTACCGTAATGTTTAATTGAGGATTATTAAAAGGAACAATGAAACCATTTTTAAAACCCGTGGTATCAACGGCGGTCACTTGACGGGTATTGCCCTCATCCTTCCAATAAGCTAATTCCCACTCCTGATACGACGAAGATAAATTACTTGCCTGGCCTTCGGCTAAATGTAGATTAGATTCTTCGGTGACATGAAAGGTGACATAGGCGGCGGCAAAATACAATAATAAACCAGCATGGGTTAATTTAAGCCCTGCATAACGCCAGTGGCGCAATTTACTAAAATGAACAATGGTCGCAGCCAAGAGATTAACAAATAACACCCATAAAATTAACTGAGCTCCAGGAAAAGGAAGAAAGCCTCCCGCTAAAAAGAAAAGCGAATGAAAGAAACGCTCCTGCGCGGCATAAAGCCCCTGCTGCACCTGGGCCACCGTCCCCCAGAAGGTGAGAATAAAAAGCAAAAATAAACAAACCACCGCTATTTTTGCTGAAGAAATAATGTAGAGGATTTTTTTCATTTAAGATGAACTGACTTGACTAGCCCTAAGAAATCTTTTTTATACTGGGTAACCGCTTTAATTGAGCCTGTCATTTTGACAAACACGGTCGCGTCTTCAACCATCAACATCGCAGCAATCATGCTTTTATTAGATTGCTCCTGCCCCTCTTGCAATTGAGTAAAATCAAAGATATTGTCCGCAGATGCTTTAATAAAAGCTGTTAAGGCCTCATCATCAACATTAATCTGACCTAACCAGCGTTTCAGATTAGCCTGCAAACCGCCGGCCATACCTCCTAAAGAAATAATACTGACATCAATAGCCTCTGGATCATTAATTAAATGGAAGCTAACCAAGCGCATGCCCTGGCCTGGCTGCTGCTGCCAACCCTTAGGCAAGACCCATACTAATTTACCCTCAAGGGAATCATTAGCGGTCGGCATCATAGGGGCATTAGACATATCCAAACCAGCATGAGGATCCACACCCTCTGGCATCGCTGCCATCATCGGCGGCATGGGCATTGATGGGACCTCAATAAGAACTTCAGTATATTGACGCACCTGCGGCTTTTGTTCACAGCCAAAAGAAAATAAAATGAATGAAATGATTAATATCTGTTGAAGAAACATGAGGACATCTTAACAAAGCGGGATGTTTTTGCAAATCTAATCTCATCCTAAATTAACATGGTAGAAACTTCTTATCTCTTCCTAAATAAGCGCCTTGGGGACTCGTTAACTAGACGACACAGCTACCGGCTCCTGCACATTGATACCTAAAAAAAGCCTTAAATCTGTTATTGGTTGGATGTTGATAATAACAGGAACAAATCCCGAAGCTTTCAAAATCTGACTTAACATCGCTGGATCCAGATTTAATTTAATATCACTGTCATTTACATCCAACTTCAATTCTCCCAAATTAATACCCCCTTCCACATGACTGGACATAGCCGCATCTTCCTGATATTGGGATCTAACTTGCCGAACAAGTTTGTACAAAAATGGAACATCGAATATATCAATGTCGCTTAATAAATAATCTGCTGCTGAGAAAAACTTCTTAATGGAAGCAATGTCTTTATCCAAAACAACCCCATACTTTTCCATTAGCATGAAAGCACTCATAATCCTTTTTCCGATGCTTGCATCTCCTATATCGATGGATTGCACTTGAATATCCTTAATAAGAGCACTCAAGGCATCTAATGGCAACGGGGCACCCTGATGAAGCATGGTAATTGTTTTTAATAAATCCCAACCTAACATCTTTACGATCAGCTTTGAGGAGCTTCTCGGGTAAAGATGCATCAAAAAAGCAAGCAAAGGCATCCTTAGCTTACTTGAAAGGCGTCCGAGGGAATTATCAATCAACACAATATCCCCATCATGCCCAAGAATAACATTACCCGCATGCGGATCCAAATGATAGACCCCTTCCTCTCCATCCAAGAATACCTGTGTCAAAAGCTCATGCTTTAACACCCGCTTAACCTTTGCAAGATTATAACCCTTTTTTTCTGCCTGCTCTGCGTTCTCCAGCAAAACCCCTTCCTTAAATTCTTCCACAAATACCATGTTATCGTATATTTCATACCCTTTAGGCACCTTAACATTGTGTTTAGCCTTACCTGCACGCAAGGCAAGAATGCCTTCAAGCTCTATTTGATCCCGCTTTTCTTTTTCAAAATCAAGCTCCTCTAACAGCTGTGTTCTTACCATCTCAACAAGATTATCCGGTATCTGCACATTAGCCATCTTTAAAAACGGTTGAATATAGGAAATCAATTCAGAAAGGAAATCTAAATCATCTTCTAAATCCACCACTACTTCAGGCCGCTTAATCTTAACTAGCTTAATCTTTCCTTCCAAATCCTCCGCCAAATACACCACCTTTAAAGATGCACTACCAACCGGCTCACCAATAAGGCGTTTAAAATGAGCAGAAAAACCTCCCGGGAGAACCTCATCTAAAATCTTGATAGCCACCCCTTTTTCGATGGGTTTAGCATCAGATTTCAATGTGGATAATTTTTTACGGACAGCATCGGACATTTGAAAAGCTGAACTGGAAGAAAGAACCTGGGCAAGCTTAACACCCATAAACCCATTGGCCTGAAAAAAAGCACCAATCATCCGGGCCTCAACCTCTTCAGTTGACAATTGCTTTCCAGCAAGTTGAATGTCCATCCATTCCATAGCCAACGTTGTTAAAATCTGCTTTTTCCTATCTTTGAATTTGCTGGATAAAATTGAATCCATAATGCCCTGATAAATCCTATACGTGGTGTCGCTAACTCCCCTAGGCACGATACTCTGCAGCATTTGCGATGTAAATTCTTCAACAATGCCATCATTCTCAATAAAACCATCCATCGCCAATTGAATAAATTCACGCATCATATGCTCTCGGACGCCTGTATAAACAGCCCCATCGTCTACTTTTAACAACTGGTCCCTAATTGCATCAAGATTCAATACATACTTATTTTCAAAATCAACAATGTCCGGAGGTTTACTTCTACGCCAACCTAACAACCACTCTAAAAACATGCGGCGGGTTTCAAGGGAAGTATTAGATAACAACCACAACGTTATATCCTTACCAAAAATCCTGCGGCGAACTTCATTTTTATCCATATTGTCTAAAGATATAAGTAGCGATTGCTCCACCGCTTCTAGAGCCTTCGGTTCCTCAATGCGGCGCTTGACTAAGGCCTTAAGAATACCGTCCCGCATTGGACTAAATGAAGGGAAATACTTCTTAATTCTTTCTAATTCCCCATTAATAGTCTTAAATAATTCAGGGTTTTCTAAATACTCCCTCTCAAGTGTTTTAAAAGCTAATTTATCCCGTAATAACCATGAATAAAAGATTGAATGATTATCGTCCTTGGGGTCTATATTTAAATTCAAACCCCTGACATCCAACAGAGTTTGCAACTCTTGAAGCGTTAACGCAGTTGAATCCAAAATAATCTGCACGAAACGGTCTAATTCGCTATTACGGCGCTTAGGCATTGATTTTAAAAGAAGACCTAGTTTTTCTTGAAAGCTTAAGTCCGATCTATTTAATTGAGTCAAAAGGTATTTTTCGTCAATGAGCGCTGTCAATAAATCCAGCTGGGAATCTACCCCGCCGGGAGTCATATATAAAGCCTCATGAGAACTCCGTGATTTCAAGACTGCAGCATTTCTACGAATGATTGTCTTACCCGTATCTTTATCTCCAACAACACTCTTTAACGAAGCCAAATAAAGACTCAAGATACCCATGTTAAAAACTTCCACCCTCCAATCAAATGTTAAATGTTTATTTAAATCGGCAATAATATTTCTAATCTCTTGCTGCTTTAAGGCATCTAGACCCGCCATCAATTGACTCAAATAACCCAAATCAAAAGCTTTAGAAATATCAAAATTAGGCAACGGCTTTAGAGCCTTATACACAAATGCCGCATATAAAAAGTAGTTCCTGAATACTGATGGTGATGAATACTCTGCCAAAATCTTTTCTTCCCACTGTTTATAATCTTGCGGTGAGAGCTCAATTGCTTTAAACCAAGATAAAATATCATGACTTTTTTCAGCAGGAACATTTGCATAGAGCTTATTTAGCCGCTCTTCAATAATCTTGCCATGACCATGGCGGGAATACCTGGAAATATTTCCTTCTGCCTTTCTACCAGGCTTACCAAACCACAACTCCTTTAATTCCTTCATAAGCTCTTCAATCGCAGCCCTGCCAACTGATTCTCCCCAAAATAAATTAAGCCTGAAATGATCAACCCCTCTTGAATTAGATAAAACAGGTAACGAGGAAACTTCCCGTTGCGCTTCAACAAAACTACCAATAATCTGAAGATATTCTGACCACGTGGCAATAGTCAACATATCCCTCTTTTCAAAGATCGAGCTTCTTAACCAATTGTCTTCAGTTTCTTCTACAACTTGTTCGGAAACCACCAAATCTGCTTTTAACGGGACTTCAAATTCTACATGCATCCGACCGTTAATTCTCCTTAAGAAAACCATCAAAAGATCAAGATCTTTTAGATTATAAGCAATATTTGCCTGCTTTGTCGATAATGCAAATCCATTACGTGCGCTTACACGACGGGAATCTTCATCTTTCAAAATAGTTAAGTGAAAATAATTATTCAAGTTAAAAGCCCCTTGATTATTGAAGAAAACCTCCAAAATAACGGGGCCTGTGAAATAATACAAGAAAGATAATATTCTCAATTCCCGCGGCATCTCATTTAAGCCATTTAATCCCAATTCCGCAAAGACTGGCCCCAATGACTCTTGCATATAAGAATTAAAATCATTTTCCGGCATATTTTTTAAAATCTGTGTAAGTATATATTGAAAAGCTAACCCTTGATCAAGCTCATGTTGGAATGACCCAGAAGAATAAAGTCTCTTGTTAAATGGGTAACTCTTATAAACGGTTAGCCAAAATTGAATTTGGTCTTTAGGGGCCTTGATTTCCATCTCTTCCATTAAGCCGCCTAAACTTTTTACAAACAAATCAAAGTCTGTATCATTCTTCTTGCCTTTGCTTCCATCCATGTCCCAAAAAACAGTTAACATATGTATATTGCGCTTAATGTCATCTTTATAAATAGCGACCATTGGCTGTTTCGTGTTTTTCTTGCTAATTAATAATTTCTTAAAAACATTCCTGATCCTTTTGTTCTTTTCTTGACTCATATAATCAATAAGCTTTTCCCAACCAACAGGATCTCCCCTATAAATCTCAAGCATCGCGTTGAATGCAGGTCTAAATCCTTCTTCTTCAATACTAGTAAGGCATCCCTCTAGGATTTGATAAGCGTCCATAAAAACAAAGATTTCCTTCTTAAGATCCTTCCCTTTGCTTTGCAAATATGGCCAATAAGCCTGCATTAACTGTGATTCAAACTTCTCCATTGACCCTGATTTTGAATCCATTTTTCGCTTAAATCTACGCAAGGCCTTTAGGGTTTGTTCAAGCAATTCTTTGTTTCCAGACACTCTAATTTCATTAGCGATAGCATTGACCACCTGGCCTTGCAATTGAAACATATTGTTCATACTTCTCTTCGTATGCCCAGCATCTACGTAAGGAGAATCCCCAAAGAGTGCGCTAACAAAATCGTCCTCATCTAAGAATTGATGCCCCCTAAATCCTGAATAGGGATAGCCGAATTCTATGAAATCAAGTTTCTGGATATTTGTTGCACTGGCAAGCCACGTATCAATATGCGCCCCTCTCGTAGCATCGCCTGAGAAAACCTTTACAACTTCCTGCTCAAAAATACGGTAATTGTCCCCTGTTGCCCGCAAGGCTTTTGCCTTAGACAAGAATCGACGTATGCTTTCTTCGATAACATGCCTTTTTCCTTCAGGAGTAAGATTTGCTTTATAATCTAAATTGTCTAAATCAAGACTGTTGCCTCTTATCTGATCAAACGTAGATAATCGCATAACCTCTCCTCCAGACTGAAAATATCTTGAGATATAATAATAAATATGCTGCATAACAAAGAAAAGTGCTTCATAATCTGGCGCTTCATCGATCATATTGATCAATTCATTAATTTGACTGATCTTAACCTCTTGCCGTTGGGCGCCAAACGCTACCACCTTATTAATCGATCTTTGCCGTTCAGAAATCTCAGGCAATTCCTTTAACACTTCCTCGCCAAACCTATCTTCTTTCTTCCAAGATTTCCAGGCAGATGTTCTTAAAATTTTCTTAAGCGCATTAACCCTTTGCATCAAATCCGGATGTTTGGCCCACGGCAAATAAATAGGTTTCGCTGCAGCCCATTTTTCAAAAAGAAGCGGCGCATATTTAACCGAATACCCCGCCTTATTAGTCAAGAACAAGGCCTTGCCGTCTGCCGCATACTCATTGGTATATTGATCAATATGATTCCGAATATATGCGTAAATGTCGAAACCCTCCAACGAAGGCTTCTTGCCTTCTTCAACTGCTTTTCTATACTGAAGAATGTGTGTTATTTCATGACTGAAGACAAAAGCTAAAACACTTTTTTGAGTTTTTTGCGGCAAAGCTGCAATCTCTCTTAATAATCCAATATGCATATAAACCCTGGCCGTATACGGAATGATAAAAGCATTCGACGTGGAATCCTCTAATAAATACAAACGATACGATGCCGCTTGTAAACCCGCCGCACGTAAAGCATCAGCAAAAACAGTGTTTGCCATTTGATACGTCTGTTTGTATTTAATATCTGGATCAATAATTTTATGATCGACAGTGTCAAAAACCTTCTCCTGTTGATCATCAGGCGCTAAATAATCCTCTTCCTTAAGCTGAATTGCTGCCATTGCCTTGCTATGAACTGGCTTGGGCGGGTTAATATTAACCATTGCTAAATCTGCTGATACCTGCATCATTTGACTGGTCATGGCAAAATTAATAGCCCGTTGATCATTAATGACCATCATAGATTCATTGATGTTATAAATACTAACCCCTCCTGAAAAATATTTACGCGGAACCTTCACCTTGGTCAAAGGATCGGTCTCTTCTTTGATGTAGTTGTAGGCACCCTTTTTAAATGCTTGAAGATATTGCTGATATATATGTTCAGGGTCACCAGAAGAATTAGTGGATGTCAAACCTGTAATCTTGTTTTTATCCGCATAGATCTTGGCTAAAACACCCGCCCTTATCTTTTTCTTGTACCAAGTAGCAAGAATAAGCGATTGGTACACTTGGCGTAATTGGACGAAATTCTTACCTTCATTGATTTCTTTGGTTAATTCAGGAATAATGATTTCTTTGACTATTTTTGAACCAATTATATTTGTGTCTGGATCCCCGACTAAAGCATTCGGGGATGACATAGTTTTGTTTTTATCAAGCGCTAGGTAATCCTGCTCTAACATCACTTTAAGTTTTGCTTCAACTACATAGGCACTAGCGGTTTTCGCATTTTCATAAACAACAGCTTTTTCAGGGACTATCCATACCTTGTTAAAGGTGTTAATTGGCACTTCTGTGGTGCCGTATTTCTTTTGGGCTTCTTCGTATACTCGCTTCCAGAATTTTTTACCTATCTCATCCTCTGGGTAAATTAAACTCGCGGTAAGTTGCTTTAAAATATAGTCTTGAGCTAACAGGTCGCGGCCCATTTCAGTTTGGCCAAAAGACTCTGGGACTATGCGGTCTTTTTCATAAGGACTTAGGTTGACCCATAGGTCTTTTTCTGGAATGGTTAAGCTGGCTAAGAAATATTTAATAAGCTTATTGGCTTCAGTTTTAAGTTGTTCTTGGTGCTGGATTCCCGCCTTCGCGGGAATGACATTGTCCCCTTGATCCAACACGAAATCAAATCTAAAAGGATTGTCGGGATGAACCTTTATACCTTTAAGCATTGGTGGGTTAAATGCTGGGCTTAGGCGCATCATCACGCCAGGCTTAGGTAAAGTAAACTCATCTGCCTGGGCATATGACAGAGGCCCAACGGTATTAACTAAAAAAATTGTTAAAATAACTATATGGATAAATGGGGCTTTTTTCATACTATCTAAAGAATAGACTATAAATAATAGGAAAGCAACCCAGGGCGAGCCTTTTGTGTATCCGTAACTATATTATTATCAATATGTTACATATATCATATAAATATATTTCACTGCTTTTGTACAATTAAACCCTTTGGGCAAGCTGGTAGGCATTATTAATGCAGTCATTAAAAGAAACACCATCTAAATAATTAGCACATAGTTGCACGCGAGGCGTTGTCTGCAAGGTACGGCTGATGGCCTGGCGTAAATCAGGGTAATTACATTCATATTGCGGGATGGCGCGCGGCCAAATCTTTATAAAGGAGTGTAGGGGCATTTGTGTCAACCCATAGGTGGCATCAATTTCTTTAATCGCCTTTGCTAAGATTTGGTCGGAGCTGTCATTAATAATCGCTGGGTGATGTGCCCCGCCCAACATGACGCGCAGCATCACCTGATCTTCTGCCCCACGACCAGCAAAGACATTACTTTCTATAAGCACACCCAAAACATCCTTACCCTCACTGGAAGGAACCAAATAACCAAAACCTTCTGGTGTTCTTTTGAGATTTTTCTTCTTTATTGTTAAACCCGCAACAGCCACTGGCGCGTAAGGAATCTTATCTAACAAATGCGACAAAGCAGGATTTTCTTCTTCAAGCAATCGGGCTGAGACATAGGCGGGCGTTGCCAAAATAATCAGATCAGCGTTAATTTGTGCCAACGCGCTTATTTCCGTATTGGTTTGAATGGAGGCTTGATGCTTGGCATAGAGGGCCTCCATTAATTGCCCCATCCCCTTTTTAAAAGAATACATCTTCATTTTCTTTTTTGTTTTGCCCATTTGGGCAAATTTAGGGAAGCAGGATGCCATGTGCAAGCGTTTTATATTGCCGGCGTGAATGCCATTAATAAAAGGATCTGCAAGGCGTTCGCTTATCCTTACCCCAAAACGCGTCGTCACATAAGACTCAATGCTTTGATTTAAATCAACCTTCTTGTTAAATAATCCTTGAATAAAGCGTATTTTAGCAATGGGTGATAATAGTGAGGTTTGGATAAAACCAAGCAGGCCTGCCACCTGATGAAGTTTACCCTTAAATTGAATATAGCGCCGACGCATGGCGGGATTAGCTGTAACTAATTGATCGTTTAAACCCAACTCATCAATTAACTCAAAAGTGGTTGGTTGATTATCCAAGAATCCATTAGGGCCATTTTCAAATAAACAATTATTGGCCCTAACCGTGCGGATAGTACCACCCACCATTGATTCACGTTCAAGCAAGCTGATATCAACACTGCCGCTAAAACGTTTCTTTAAAAAATGCAGGACGGATAGGCCTGAGATCCCGCCGCCCACAATGACGATGCGTTTCATTTGCTCCAAGGGAATTGGTGAACTTCTTCCACAATAAGTTTTAATTTCATGGGGTCAACATCCGGCATCACCCCATGGCTTAGGTTAAAAATATATTTTTTATGTTTGAGCTTGGCACTCTTAAGCAATTGGCGGGTTTCAGCAATCAAGGTTTTATCATCCGCGTACAGCAAATTATTGAGCAAATTGCCCTGAATGCCATTTTTCGTTTTAATATCGGCAATATTAACCGTTTCACAAACAGATAACATCTTGGCCCCGCTTTTATCCATTAAATCCATTAAATGCGCGCAATTTTTTAGGTAATAAATCGACGGCAGATCAATTGATTTAAAAATGCGCTGAACATAGGGCAGGACAAAAACCTTGTAATCTTCATGACGCAGGGAACCTGCCCAGGTATCAAAAAGCTGATAAGCCTTAATCCCTGCAGCCTGCTGTTGTTTCAAATAGGCAATGGTATTGGTGGTCATTAAATCCATTAGCTGATGAAAGGCTTTTGGGTCTTCGAACATGAGGCGATTGTGTTTTTGACACAGGTAGGTTAAGACCGTAAAAGGACTGCCAGCAAAACCAATTAAAGGTAGGGATGGCGGCAACACCGAATTAACCAATTGAATGGTGCGTGTTACATAATCAAGTCCGCTGTATTTACCTAAACGCTTAATATCCGCCCCACTGCGGATAGGATTGGCTGTTACCGGCCCCTTGCCTTCAACAAAATCAATACTAAATCCCATGCCGGATGGCATGGTTAGAATATCAGCAAAAAGAATAGCGGCATCGACACCAATAATTTCTAACGGTTGCAAGGTGATAGCACCAGCAATTTCCGGATTACGAAATAATTCACGCAATGGCGCCTGTGCTTTTAAGGCTTGATACTGCGGCAAATACCGACCAGCCTGACGCATAAACCACACCGGCACCTGGGTATTTTTGCCTTCAAAAGCCAATAAAAACTGAGAAACGTCTTGCCCCTTCACTGCCGATTGCTTAACCATTAGACCGTCCTCGAAAAACGTTTATGAGAATCTTTTTGACGCAGGTACCAGTCAAAACCCATGCACACATTGCGGATAAAAATCTTGCCCAAATCTGTCACCTTAATCGCCCCCTGATCTTGAATGATTAATTTGTCCTCGATGCAGTCCTCAAGATGTTCGGCTTCTTGGATAAAATAAGCATCAAATTGAACCCCAAATTTAGTTAAAAACTCCGCCTTATCCACTTCAAACTGGCACATCAGGCGATTAATCACCCACTGACGGATTTGATCATCATTAGATAAGGCCTTGCCGCGCTCAATGGGTAAAACATCCTGATTAATCTGGGCATAATAATCAGGCAAGACCTTAACGTTCTGCACAAAGGTGTTTTCCAAGAAACCAATCGCTGATGGGCCAACCCCAATAAATTCATCCGCAGGTTTCACCGTATAGCCCATGAAATTGCGATGTAACTTCCCTTCGTTAAAGGCCTTAGCCATGGCATCAGTAGTTAAGGCAAAATGATCCATGGCAATGGCTTGATAGCCATGCGCTAATAAATTTTCCCGCGACTGGATAAAGATATCTAATTTTTCATCGTGTACAGGAATAGCCTCGAGATTAAATTTATTCTGCGGCTTGGACAACCACGGCACATAGGCAAAACTATAAAGAGCAATACGATCAGGACGCAAATTAATCACGGCATCAACAGTTGTTCTAAAGGTATCCCTCGTCTGATACGGGAGACCATAAATCAAATCAAAATTCACCGACTCAAATTTCAAGTCACGGCACCATTGATTCACTTGAGTGACCTGCGCTAAAGGCTGAATGCGGTTAATATCATCCTGCACCTTTGAATCAAAATCCTGCACGCCCATAGACACCCGATTAAAACCCAATTCACGCAAGGTGGTTAATTTGGCTAAATCAACCGTGCGCGGGTCAATTTCAATAGCCACTTCTTCTTTAAAATCAATATCAAAAAGCGACTTAATCTTGCCCATCAGCTGCTTTAATTGTTGATTGGATAAATAGGTGGGCGTACCTCCACCTAGATGCAATTGACGAATCACCTTACGCTTACCAATAGTAGCAGCCACCATCTCTATTTCTTTAAATAGGGAAGACAGAAATTCATCCCCTACTTTATCATCCTTAGGCCTAATAACCTTGGTACAGGCACAAAAATAACAAAGTTGTTCACAAAAAGGAATGTGCACATATAAGGAAAGTGTCTTGTCGTTCTTGCCAAAGGCCTTTAACTTAAGATTATAAGTATCTGCAGTAACATCATTAGACCACTGCGGTGCCGTTGGATAACTGGTATACCGTGGGCCTGCTATATCGTACTTCTTAATGGTATCTTTATTAATGGTAATGCTCATAGAGGTTTAATTCTATCGGGCAAGCACTGGATTGTCTAGTAAATACAATAGACTTAGGAAAGATTTGCCTTGAGGTAATCGTTATTCATACGTGCGATGTGGGCGACGCTGATTTCCTTGGGGCAAGCGGCTTCGCATTCGTAGGTATTGGAGCAATTGCCGAAACCTTCCTTGTCCATCTGATGCACCATGCCTTGAACGCGTTTATTCTTTTCCGGCTCTCCTTGAGGCAAGATGTTTAAATGCGAAACCTTGGCTGCCACAAAAAGCATGGCAGAACTATTAGGACAAGCCGCCACACAAGCACCACAGCCAATACACTGAGCCGCATCCATAGCAGTATCTGCCGCTGATTTAGGCACCAGGTTAGCATGAGCATCCGGCGCTTGGCCGGTCTTCACTGAAATAAATCCACCGGCTTGAATAATGCGATCAAAGGATGAACGGTCAACGGCTAGGTCTTTAATAATAGGAAAGGCAGCCGCACGCCAGGGCTCAATCACGACAATCTCACCGTCTTTAAAATTACGCATATGCAGCTGACAAGTCGTGGTCCCCTCTAAAGGCCCATGCGGACGGCCATTAATAACAAGTGAACACATCCCACAGATACCTTCACGGCAGTCATGATCAAAGGCAATCGGTTCCTTACCTTCCTTGGTTAAACGCTCACTGACTACGTCGAGCATTTCAAGGAAGGACATGGCTTCATCAATACCATCGGCCTTGTAGGTTTCAAAATGGCCTTTACTGCTTGTATTTTTTTGACGCCAGACTTTAAGAGTAAGATTAATCTTTTTAGACATATTATTTATACGACCTTTGCGCTAAATGCACTTCTTCGTATGTTAATTCTTCCTTGTGCAAGGTAGGTTCGTTACCTACCCCATTAAATTGCCAGGCTGCCACATAGGCAAATAAATCATCACGGCGCAGCGCCTCACCTTCAGGGGTTTGAAATTCTTCCCTAAAATGGCCACCGCAAGATTCAGCGCGTTGCAAGGCATCGTAAACTAAAAGTTCACCAAATTCCAAGAAATCAGCCACACGGCCTGCACGTTCTAAGGCTTGGTTAAATTCTTCGCCGCTCCCTAAGACACAAACATCCTTCCAAAAACGTTCGCGAATCTCAGGGATTTTCTTTAACGCTTCTTTTAAGCCAGCTTCGTTACGGGCCATGCCGCATTTATCCCAAATCAAATGACCTAATTCACGGTGGAATTCATCGACGGTGGTTTTACCCTTTACCGCTAATAAACGCTTTACTTGCGCTTGAACTTGCTCTTCGGACTTTTTAAATTCCGCATGACTTAAAATATTTTTATCCGCAGGCTTAACCCCTGCTAAATAATTACCAATCGTATACGGTAAAACAAAATACCCGTCAGCTAAACCCTGCATCAAGGCAGAAGCCCCTAAACGGTTTGCCCCATGATCCGAGAAATTCGCTTCGCCAATCACAAAAAGCCCGGGCAAATTGCTCATCAAATTATAATCGACCCATAATCCGCCCATGGTGTAATGCACCGCTGGATAAATCATCATCGGGGTTTTATATGGATCATCACCGGAGATCTTGGCGTACATATCAAAAAGATTCGCATAACGTTCTTTAATCACCGCGGCTCCCAAACGCTTAATCGCATCGGCAAAATCCAAGTAAACCGCCATGCCGGTATCACCCACCCCACGGCCAGCATCACATTGTTCCTTACCGTTACGAGAGGCAATATCACGCGGCACTAAATTACCAAAGGCTGGATACTTACGTTCTAGGAAATAATCGCGCTCCTCTTCAGGAATCTCAGCAGGTTTGCGCTTATCCCCTGCTTTTTTAGGCACCCACACACGCCCATCATTACGCAGGGATTCACTCATCAAGGTTAATTTGCTTTGATAATCACCGTGTACCGGAATGCAGGTTGGATGAATTTGGGTATAGCAAGGGTTAGCAAAGAAAGCACCCTTTTTATGCGCACGCCAAGTAGCCGTGACATTAGAACCCTTGGCATTGGTCGATAAATAAAAAACATTACCATATCCACCCGTCGCTAAAACAACTGCATCACCATAGAAGGATTCAATCTTTCCGGAAATCAAATCGCGCATCACGACCCCACGCGCAACACCATCGATCACGACCACGTCGAGCATTTCCATGCGGGAATGCAGGGTGATTGTTTTTTTCGCGACTTCCTTCATTAAGGCTTGGTAGGCGCCTAAAAGTAATTGCTGACCAGTTTGACCCTTGGCATAAAAAGTACGTGATACCTGTGCCCCGCCAAAAGAACGGTTATCTAAATAGCCGCTATATTCACGGGCAAAGGGTACGCCTTGGGCCACGCATTGATCGATAATACTATTGCTCACTTCAGCTAGACGATAGACATTAGCTTCACGCGCGCGAAAATCACCCCCCTTAATCGTATCGTAAAAAAGACGTTTCACTGAATCGCCATCATTGGGGTAATTCTTCGCCGCATTAATCCCCCCCTGTGCAGCAATCGAATGCGCCCGGCGGGGAGAATCTTGAAAACAAAATGATTCAACTTGATAACCCATCTCTGCCATGGACGCGGCAGCCGACGCACCAGCCAAGCCAGTACCGACGACTAAAACCTTATATTTACGTTTATTAGCCGGGTTAACAAGCTTGGCATTGAACTTATAGGAAGTCCATTTATCTTTAAGGGGCCCAACTGGAATTTTAGAATCTAACATAGCGAAGTCTCAATATATAAACCACATCTAACTAAATTTTTAAAAAACACAACACATAGACAGGAATTGACGCAAATCCAACTGCTATAAATAAACCCAAATAAGCACTTATCTTTTTTACCAAGGGCGTCCATTTGGGATGATTAAAACCAAAACTTTGCATCACACTTTGCACCCCATGATGCAAATGTAACCCAATAAAACTTACCGCCAAAATATATAACAAACTATGCACTGGATCTAAAAAAGCATTAACCACTACCCCATAAATCCCCAACGATTGCCCATTAATCATGCTTTTAGGCCCATGCACATCAATAAAGGTAAAATCCAATAAATGCGCAATTAAAAATAAGAAAACATAGAGGCCGCTTAAAGACATTAAGCGGGATGACAAGCTGCGCTTACTCTTTGCATTCTCTACCGCGTAACGCTTAACACCGCCGCAAGACTTGTAATTATCAATAATCAAAGAAATCGTCATTAGAATATGCGTCCCAAAAGCCAAGATTAAACCACCACGCAAGATGACTAATAGTTCCGGCAAGGCATGTAATTTCTTTGAGTAACCGTTGAGCGCATCCGGCCCCCAGAAAATAAAGATATTTCCAATTAAATGAATAATGACAAAGGAAATAAGCACAAGGCCGGAAACAGCAACAACTTGTTTCTTGGCAATTGATGAGGATGTATTGATAACGTTCGTGTGTGGCATGCTTTTATTCTAAAGGCTCTTTATAAAGCTACAATCTTTTTCACAATTTTATTTATAAATCATCATTACCAAATAGGTTTGCGATACACCCCGACTAATTCGCTTTTGGCAATAATATGACCGCGCATCACCTTCTCTAAATCTTGCATCGTCATCCCTTCATTAATTTCCAAAATTGTATCTACCGCATAAGCACGAAATACATAGCGATGCACTTTTTCATCCGGAGGACAAGGGCCAGCATAATTATATTTACCAAAATCATTTAATGATTGGTATCCAGGAATTGAATTCTCAGCTATCTCTGTTTTATCCGGCGGAATATTATAAACAACCCAATGAACCCATACCCCTTCAGCCGCATCAGGGTCATGCATGGTTAAAGCCATGCTCTTGGTTTTAGAAGGAATACCTGTTAGTTGTAATGGCGGATTAACATCCCCCCCGCTACAGGTAAATTCTTTAGGAAAATCACCATTTGATTCAAAAGCTGGTGAACTCAATTGAAATTTCCCATCAGGAAACTTGGACTCTGCCCGAACAACATTAGAAGCAAAAACAATAAGAAACAAAAAGCATATGTATACGTTTTTCATAACTAACTTTCTTGGTATTTATCTTTCAAAGACGCAATAACATTAGGATCAGCCAAGGTAGTCACGTCACCTAAGGCCCTGCCTTCAGCCACATCACGAAGTAAACGACGCATGATTTTACCAGAGCGGGTCTTGGGCACATCTGCTGTAAAAATAATGCGTGACGGCTTAGCAATAGAACCGATTTTAACAGCCACATGATTCTTTAACATTTCTTCAGTATCTACTGTCGCCGGATGGCCTTCTTTTAGAATAACAAAGGCAGCAATGGCCTGCCCCTTGATTTCATCCTTAACACCAACAACTGCAGCTTCCGCCACCATGGGATTATCCACTAAGGCAGATTCAACTTCAGCGGTAGAAATATTGTGACCCGCCACCAACATGATATCGTCTACCCGACCTAGAAACCAAAAATAACCATCTTTATCTTTTTTCGTCCCATCTCCAGCAAAGTATGATTTACCGCTCCAACGCCCCCAATAAGTATCCTTATAACGCCCATTATCACCCCAAATACCCCGCAACATCGACGGCCAGGGTGACATTAAACTTAAAAAACCACCTCCCGCCGGAATAACCTGCCCCTCTTCGTTTAGAATCTCCGCTTCAATACCAGGCAATGGCCTGCCCGCAGACCCAGGCTTCATCGGCGTAACCCCAGGAATAGTGGTGATCATAATGCTGCCCGTCTCCGTCTGCCACCAGGTATCCCCAATAGGGCAACGCTTTCCTCCAATATGTTCGTAATAGCACATCCAGGCTTCAGGATTAATAGGCTCACCAACTGATCCCAATAAACGTAAACTCGATAAATCACAACTCTTAGGAAATTGCTCGCCCCATTTCATAAAGGCACGAATGGCTGTCGGGGCTGTATAAAAAATTGACACCTTATATTTTTCAATAATCTTCCAGAAACGGTCACGCCCAGGAAAATCCGGTGCGCCTTCATAAATCACCTGAGTCGCCGCATTAGACATCGGACCATAAACAATATAGGAATGCCCCGTCACCCAACCAACATCAGCGGTGCACCAAAAAATATCATTAGGCTTTAAATCAAAGACCCATTGAGTGGTGTTACACACGCCCGTCATATACCCGCCAGTAGTGTGCACAATACCCTTAGGCTTTCCTGTTGTTCCAGATGTATAAAGGATAAATAATAAATCCTCACTATCCATAGGCTCAGGCTCACAATACGTCCCAACCGTTCGAATCACATCGTGATACCAATGATCCCGCCCTGACTGCATAGGCGTTTCAATGCCAGCCCGATGCACCACAATCACATCTTCAATTGTTGGTGTTTGAGTTAATGCCGTATCTGCAATCGCTTTTAAAGGAATAATTGACCCCCGCCGCCAACCGCCATCAGCGGTAATCAATAGCTTAGCCTGCGCATCATTAATTCGGTCACGCAGGGCTTCAGCGCTAAATCCGCCAAAGATAACCGTATGCACCGCCCCGATTCGCGCACAAGCAAGCATGGCAAAAACAGCCTCGGGAACCATAGGCATATAAATCGCTACCCGGTCGCCCTTGCTGATATTTAATTTCTTAATAGCATTAGCTAATTTATTAACTTCTAAATAAGCTTCTTCATAAGTAAAACTACGCTGATCGCCATTTTCACCCTCCCAAAGCAGGGCTATTTTCTTGCCTAAATTCGCCTTTAAATGACGGTCGAGGCAATTATAAGAAGCATTAAGCTTTCCACCCACAAACCATTGTGCAAAAGGCCTATCCCATACCAAGGCCTTATCCCAAGGCCTAAACCATGTCAATTTCTTGGCACATTGTTCCCAAAAAGAAATACGATCGCTCTTCGCCTGTTCATATAAACTATTATCTTTAATATTGGATTTGTTCTGAAAAATCTGAGAAGGTTCAAAAACACGGGTTTCCTGCAACAAATCATCAACTTCAATATGAATTGGATCCATCCTTACCCCCGTTTAAAATAAGTCATCGCTTCTTTAAATTTAGGGTTCTGTGCACCTTCTAATAATTGCGTTAAAACCATTTCCATCGAAATAATATGTACGCCTTTAGCTCGCAAATCCTCAATAGCAACCTGATGATCAAACACAAAACGGGCAGACACCGCGTCAGCCACTAAGAAAACCTCATAACCATGAGTTAACAAATCAATTGCCGTTTGATAAACACAAACATGCGTTTCAATGCCTGTAAGGATAATTTGTGGCCGTTTGTACGCTACTAACGCATGAGCAAACTCCTGTTGAGGCCAACAAGAAAAAGATAATTTATTAATCACCTTAATATCACTTAATTCCTTAGCTATTTCCGGAATCGTTTCACCTATTTTATCCGGAGCTTGTTGAGTCCAAACAATAGGCAACAAAAAAACGCGCGCGGTCTTTATTAAACGGATAACATTACTGTAAGTCTTCTCATGATCAACGACCATTTGAGATAACCTGCCTTGAATGTCAATCACAGCTAATAAAGCAGACCGCGCGCGTAACATGATTAATCCTTATTATTGAGCAGGTGCTGCTTCAACCGCAGGAGCCTCGGCCACAGGAACTTCAACAGCTGCCGCCACCGGAGCCGCTTCAACAACAGCTGCTTCAGCCGCAGGAGCCGCTTCTTCAGCCTTTACTACTGCACAGCAAGGTTTTGCACAATCCATCTTGCATTGCTTTTTACCCTTCAGGGCACAGCAGCTAGACAAAAATACAACCAACACTAAACATAATACTGAACGCATACTTACTTCCTTTCATGTTTTATAATGACGGGATTATTTCAATCACTCCACAACCAATACGGCCTCCCGCGTTACCCGTCGGCTGTCCAAAATCATCTTGGCTTTCATGTAATATTACCGCCTTACCCGCAACAACATACTGCCCCTCTGTTAACGAGACATCTGGCAAAAATTCTTTTAATCGACCAATCCCATCAGCACCCACTTCTATATTACCCATATCACCCGCATGCGCATGAGCATGACCATCTTTAGGCAAATACCCATGCGTTACATTACCCGGATTAAAATGCCCGCCAGCCGCTTTACCTTCATCCTCACAAGAACCATTTTCATGAAAATGAAAACCATGCTTACCAGGAGCGACATTCGCGACAATAACTTCAACCGTTAAGCCACCATTCCCTTCAATTAAGCTAATCTCTCCCGTGATAGGCGAATTTGCCGCCGTCCCCTTAATTAAAGCCTTGCCTTCAGCTGCTAAAACAGCTCCAGCAAAAAAGACAATACTTAAAAAAGTAAAAAAAGTTTTTTTATACACGGGAAACTCCTTAAATTAAAATTACCTTAGTACCCTAGCAATGAGATTATTTTATTTCAATACCTACAGGGCAATGGTCAGACCCCATCACTTCTTTTAATATAAAAGCTTTTTTCAAACGAGGCAATAAATTCTCTGAAACAAAAAAATAATCAATACGCCAGCCCACATCACGGGCACGAGCCCCCGTATAATAATCCCACCAAGTATAATGCCCACCTTCTTTAACAAAATGCCTGAAGGTATCAACATAGCCGCACTGAAGAAATTTCGTCACCCACTCACGCTCTTCGGGCAAGAATCCGGTATTCTTCGCATTTTCTTTAGGCCGGGCCAGATCTATCTCAGTATGGGCAGTATTTACATCACCCGTCACAATAATATTACGACCCGCCTTACGGAATTTTTCCACATGCTTCAAGAACGCATCATAAAAAGCCATTTTAAAAGGCACACGCTTATTACCAGTACTACCATTGGGATAATAAATATTATACAAAACAAAATCACCGTAATCAGCAACCAAGGTGCGCCCCTCGGAATCAAATTCCTTAACCCCAATCCCCTCAACCACTGACAACGGTTTGACCTTGGTGTAAATAGCTACCCCGCTGTAACCCTTTTTCTGGGCAGATGACCAATAGGAAAAATAACCCTCGGGTTTAATAAATTTCTCTGTTAACTGGTCAGGATGAGCCTTGGTTTCCTGCAGGCATAAAATATCGGGAGATTCTTTTTGCATCCATTCAAAAAAACCTTTCTTTTCTGAAGCACGGATGCCGTTGACATTCCACGATAAAAGACGCATCAAATCTTCCTTAATTATATTCGCTTAATTTCTGTTGGTGAAATAATCCCGGCAGAAACAATCATCTTAACAGCTTCCTCAACTGTCCAGCCAGGATCAATAGTAGCTGCTGGTGTTGTTAAGAAAATAAAACCCGTTGCTGGATTAGGAACTGTCGGCACAAAAACTTTTAACAATTCCTCTCCTGTTTTTTGATCTTTAACCGTTCCTGTAACAAAAGCTACCGTCCAAATTCCCTGATTATGGCAATCAATCAAGACAGCCCTCTGAAAAGCTTTCTTATCTCCTTCATGAGCTGAAAGACTTTCAGAAACCTGACGACCAACTGAATAAATCGCCTTAATAAAAGGAATGCGTTCGCTAATCCTCTCAATAAATTTAAAAATTTGCCGCCCCATCACATTGCTGACAATAAGCCCTATAAAATATAGACAAAGTAAAACTAACAATATGCCAAGGCCAGGGATATGACGAATATCAATAAAACGGTCAATAAAGGTCATCACCTTCTTATCAATCAAGACATACAGCAATTGAATAGCAAACACAGATAAAAGAATAGGAATTATGGCTAAAAGGCCTCGAAAAATATAACTACGTGCATGGGCAAGAAAATTCTTCATAAGAGAAATTATAATAGCACAGAAATAAAGCTTAGAAATGAAAATCTTTATTATTGACTTTACCCTTCGCTGGGATAATATAAAGAACATTATTCTCACGCATCTTAAGGAGCACTATGTTAAATCGAAAGCCTTTTGAACCTAATTTTAATACCCCTGCTGATAAACTTTGCAAAGAAGAATTAAATAAAGCCATTGATGGCTATGGTGGCAATGTCAAAGCTGATTTTAAAGACACTTCCCGCGAAGATATTCCTTGGGAATCTGAAGCTTTAGCAAAATCACACGGCATTTATTTAGAATTTAACCGTAACAAAGAAGCCGGGCCTGAAAAGGAATGGATTTACATGTTCCGCATTTCCATTCCAGGCGGAGGCCCCTTGACCCGCGAGCAGTACAATGTAGTTGATGATTTAACCGAGAAATTCACCAAGGATCCAGAAGGTTTCCCTTCCATCCGCTTAACTAACCGCCAAAATATTCAACTGCATTGGGTACGTAAGGCTAATGTACAGCCGATTATCAAGGCTTTTGCTGAAAGCGGCTTAAACACCTTAAATGGCTGCGGTGATAACACGCGCAATGTCATGGGGTGCTGCATGTCACGCTTCTCCCCTGATTTTGATGCCAATGCCTGGGCGCAGAAAGCCGGGGCTTATTTCCAACTTCCGATTGAACCCTTTATTGCCGTCTGGGAAATCGACCCCACCAAGGTAAGAAAACCCGGCGAATCATTTGCGTATGGCAAAACCTTGCTAAATCGTAAATTCAAAATCGGTTTTGCGGCTGTGGTACGCGACGCAAACGGCAATCTGGTTGTTGATAATTGCACCGAGGTTTTAACCGACGACATGGGTGTTATCCCCGTTATCAAAAACAATAAGATTGTAAAATTCCAAATCTACATCGGTGGCGGGCAAGGCGAACGTAACGGTAAACCCTCCCTATCTACCCTAGGCAAACCCTTATGCCAAGTCGATGAAGCCAATCTTTTAAAGGTTATGGATGCTGTTGTCAAGGTTCACCAGCAATGGGGCGACCGTGAAAACCGTATTTATGCCCGCATTAAATTTGTGGTTAAAAAGCTCGGCATTGCCTGGTATCGTGAACAAGTAGAGAAAATTGTTGGTTTTAAATTAGAACCCCAAGATGAAACCGTTGATGTGGGCCATCGCCACATGCATCATGGCTGGTTTAAACAGCCAGATGGCAAATGGACCTATGGGATGTTTGTGGAAAACGGCCGTTTGATTGATAATAGCCCTAACGGCAAATTAAAATCACTTTGCCGCCACTTGATGAACAGCTATCCCGTTGAATTCATGATTACGCCTAATCAAGATGCCCTTTTTTGCAATTTACCGGAAAACATGAAAGCTTCCTTTGAAGCTGACTTGGCTAAGTTTGGATATGGCAAGCGCAATGGCAAGGCTTATTCGCAACTGCGCCTTTTGTCAGGGGCTTGCGTTGGCCGCGACACCTGCCGCTTGACCTATACTGATTCTGAAAAATTTGAACCCTTCCTGATTGATGAATTAGAAGCCTTAGGCTGGGGCGATTTAAAGGAATCAATTGGTATTACCGGCTGCGAACGCCAATGTTTCCGCCCTGCCACAAAAACCTTTGGGCTAGTTGGCTCAGGGATGAACCGCTATCAATTGAAACTCATGGGTAGCGAAGATGCCAAGCATCAAGGCGTGCCGCTCTTGTCAGAAGATGGTAATGGCATTTATTTGCGTTCCATCCCCCGCGAACGCGTGTCGCAGGTAATTGATACCTTGCTTAAATTCTGGAAGGCAAATGCAAAACCAAATGAAGGCGTAGGCTATTACCACCGCCGTATTGGAGAAGCCGCCATCATTGCCCATCTAAAGGAAAATCCCATAACTGCAGATTTGATGACTAAGACCCTGCCAGCTGATTATGTGATTGATAATTCTTAAATTACAGCTAGAAACTTTAAAACGCTTTTTGACCTTCTCAAAAAAATAACCCCCGCTAAAAGCGGGGGTTGTAATTTAAGAATAATAGCGGTTTGGGCAAAATCTGCCCAAACGGTTAAAGCAGAACGTTGGTTTCATCCCAGGCAAATGTAGCTTCATCTTCCTGTTCAGCTTTTTGTTGTGATTCTTGATTATGCGGCCCTAACATTGGTATTACCCTCCTTAAAAACCCCATGGAGACTCTTGCTCCGTATCTTGGGTTAGATAAGAGTAATAATACCCTATTTTTGACCAAAATGCCAATTATTTTTTCATCCAAGCAATAAAAAATATAGTAAAATTTTACTATATTTTATTGCTATGCGAACCAAATTTTTCCTTAGCTTTTAGGAATTGACGCTCAAACCCCCATTTTTTTACCAAATGATTAGCGTCTTTTTCATATTGCTTATCAAATACACCGCCATGATGGTCTAAAATAAAATGCGCCAACTCATGCAAAACAATTCCTTGAATAGCGTCGACATCTTTGGAATCTTCTAACTCTGTTGAAAGCTTAATAATCCACACCCCCTTAGTAAAGGTTGGCGGATCATGCGGTTCAACAAAAATACCGTTCGCATTAGCCCAACGGCCTCCTCCAAAATGAGGCATTTCCACAAAAAGCGCTGGAAAATCAGCATTACTGACCTTATCCAACGCCTCCTGCGGTATACCCATTAAAGACAATTCAATTGCATTATAAATACTAGGGTAGGAAAACTGAAAAGCCTGACTGACAAAATCATGCAAGTATTGATCAACCTGTTCCTTGCGGCTAGCTGCCCAAGAAAAATTTGCTAATAACACGAAGAATGCCAATATAAAACATTTAAGGCTATGTTGAAACATTAAATGGCGGATAACATACCGGTTACACGGGCAAATTTCTCACGGGTTTTGCCTAATTTAGTCCCGCGCTCTATTTCAGCAGCATCAATTTTCTTCCAATCAGCAAAAGAAACCACCTTCACTTCCCTGTCTTTTAAGAATTTTATCACTTGAGCGGTATCTGGAATCTCACAAGGATTAAGCTGGTCTAGGTCCTCAATTAAGCTATTAACTGTTTCTTCCGCACAGGGCTTATTAGTACCAATAATCCCTGATGCCCCACGCTTAATCCAGCCGGCCACATACCAACCGGAATAAATTTCCTCAGAATCCATCACACGGCCAGCTTGATTAGGAACAACCCCGGCATTAGCTGAAAAAGGCAATCCTTTAATCGGTATACCTAAATAACCAACCGATCTAAATAACACCCCGCAATCAATTTCTTCAAATTTACCAGTTCCACGCACTTTTTGCTTACCCATCTCACCAACCAAACGATTAATCTCAAAACGCGCTTTTTGAACCCTTCCCTTACCAATAATCTCAATTGGACTACGCATAAAATGTAAAAAGAACTTCCGATTACGGTTATTAGGGGCAATGGTTGTAAAATGACGCAAAATCTCAACATTTTTCTTTTTAGCAGCAAATGCAGCATCTTCTATTTCTTTTAAACTAGCTTCATTTAAATCTAAATCTTTAGGATCAATCACTGGATAACAATCAACCAACTCACCCATTTCCTTAATTTCAGGAGCTGTGAAAGATGCTTGGGCAGGCCCGCGGCGGCCATAAACATGCACTTCCTTTATCTTACTTTCTGCTAAAACCTCCAAGGTATGCTGACTAATATCCGTTTTCTTTAACTCATCCGGTGTCTTACATAGAATACGCGCCACATCCATCGCCACATTCCCTTGCCCTACAATCACGGCAACTTCATGGGAAAAATCAAAATGATGATCTTGAAAATCCGGATGCCCATTATACCAAGCCACAAATTCAGTAGCTGTATAAGAACCAACCAAATCTTCGCCGGGAATACCTAAATGCCTGTCAGATTCAGCCCCATAAGCAAAGATGATGGCATCATAAAACTTCTGCAATTCAAAAACAGTAATATTCTTTCCAACCGTAACATTACCAAAGAAAGAAAAATTTGGATGTTCAGCGGTTTTTTCAAAAACCTTGGTCACATTCTTAATTTTAGCATGATCCGGAGCTACCCCATAACGCACTAAACCAAAAGGTACGGGCAATTTCTCAAACATATCTACCTTGATATTCAACTTCTGCTTCAATAAATCATCAGCGGCATAAAACGCACTTGGCCCACTGCCCACAATAGCTACACGCAATTGACGCTCTGCAGATCCTAAATTTGACATAATATTTTCCTCTTATCGTTTAAATTCAGTCGCTAAAATTAAATGTTTAATACCAGCCTTTGTTGCTATATCAACAACCTGCACAACATAATCATATTTTACATTTCGATCGCCATTAATAATGATGGCCGGGTCTTTATACGTTTTAGCCAAACCTTTTAGCCTAAATAAAAACAAATCCTTATCTAATTTTAAACTGTATTTCTGATTATCCAAGAATATCTCGCCGCCGGCATTTACTGTTACATTGATATCTTTACTTTCCAATGCTTGTTGATTGCTTGATACCTGCGGCAAGGCAATCTTAATGCTAGAGCGGTAAATCATCGGCGTCGTAACCATAAAGATAATCAACAACACCAAAATCACATCAGTTAACGGTGCAATGTTTATTTCAGCAATAAGCTTTGTATTGCGGGAATGACGTTTCATTTCTTCCTCGACCCCAACAAATCAAGAAGTTCTGAAGAAGTTAATTCCATATCCATAACAATATTGTCTATGCGGCGCATTAAAAAATTATAACTAATAACAGCAGGAATAGCGACCAACAAACCAGCGGCAGTACAAACAAGCGCTTCAGCAATCCCTTTAGTCACAATATCCATCCCGCTGCCGCCGGATTTGGAAATATCTCCAAAAGCATGCATAATCCCTAAAACAGTACCAAATAAACCAATATAAACAGCCGTGCCGCCAATTGTCCCAATAATACTGATAAAACGCTCTAATTTAATTGTTTCAATGCTGATTTCCCGCTCCATCGCATTAGCAACCATTTTTTCATCATGCCCATTAAGATTAAGACCAGCTAACGCTACCTTAGCACAAGGGGTATCTGTATTACGGCATAAATCAATGGCTGCGGGAAGCTTGTTTTGGGAAATTTCTTTGCGCACCGCATCCATTAAAGCAAACCTGGAGACACGCAAACGACGTTGAAAATATAAAACCCGCTCAATAATTACCGCAATAGAAATCACTGAACATAAAATTAATACATACATCGTAAAACCACCCGCCTGGATGATTTCAAAAATACCTTGCCCCTTAAACATAACTTCCTCCGCTTAAATAAATAATAATAGCCTTGATTCTATCCCAAGCTCGATATGAAAACAAGCAAAATAGGAGAATTCACCTTGACTTGCGAGGGTGATTTGATAATCTATGGCATATAAAGCATCACATTAGTCATCTTTATAACCAGGAGAACGCATGATTATAGGCATTCCAAAAGAAACATACACGGGTGAAAAGCGCGTTGCTTTTATCCCCTCTTCCGTTGACCGTTTAGTTAAAAAAGGGGCCCAGATCATTGTTGAATCAGGGCTTGGCTCTTCTATTAACGTTTCCGATGAAGACTATAAGAAGGCTGGCGCTACTATTGCCACCCGCGCTGACATCTTATCTGCGGACATTGTCCTGCGCTTACGCAAACCTTCTTTAGATGAAGTCGGTAAACTTAAAAAAGGCTCCTTACATATCAGCTTCCTTGACCCCTTTAATGAAAAAGAATTAGTACAAAGCCTAGCTCAAGCCGGAATCAGCGCCATCTCCATGGAAATGATTCCACGCTCCACCCGCGCTCAAAAAATGGACGCACTTTCATCGCAGGCAAACCTGGCTGGTTATGTCACTGTATTATTGGCCGCCAACCGCTTGCCCAAGATATTACCTATGATGATGACGCCTGCCGGAACCATCACGCCAGCTAAAGTTTTTATTATTGGGGTCGGTGTTGCGGGCTTACAGGCTATTGCGACTGCTAAACGTTTAGGAGCTAAGGTTGAGGCCTTTGATACACGCCCCGTCGTTAAAGAACAAGTTCAGTCTCTTGGCGCCAAATTCGTCGAAATTGATTTAGGCGAAATGGGCCAAACAGCCCAAGGTTACGCCAAAGCCTTAACCGATGAACAATTACAAAAACAACGCGACGGAATGACCAAGGTTTGCGCTTCTTCCGATATTATCATCACCACCGCCCAACTCTTTGGCCGCAAAGCACCTGTTCTTTTAACCAAGGCCATGATTGCACAAATGCGCAGCGGCACCATTATCGTTGATATGGCCGTTGAATCCGGCGGCAATGTCGAGGGTTCCAAGGTTAATGAAGAAGTCATTACCGAAAATGGCGTTTGCATCCTTGGCATGGCTAATTTGCCAGGCCATGTGGCCACCCATGCTTCACAAGTTTATTCAGCCAACCTGCATAATTTATTAGAAGAATATTGGGACAAGGAAACCAAGGTGTTTAAATTAAACACCGAAGACGATATTATTAAAGGATGCTTAGTCACCCATCAGGGCGCTATTGTGAACGAGATGGTTAAAAATATCAAATAATTAACGGAGACATTATGGAACTTATCTACCTGCTTTTTATCTTAAGCCTTTCAATCTTCCTAGGCTTTGCCTTAATCTCACGAGTCCCCCCTTTATTACACACCCCACTCATGTCCGAAGCCAATGCCATCTGCGGAATTATCATTGTAGGCGCATTAATTGCTGCTGGTCAAGAAGCCAATAGCACGCTAACCATCATCCTAGGCACAAGCGCTGTTGCCCTAGCTGCCTTTAACGTTGTTGGCGGTTATTTAGTCACTGAACGCATGTTAAAAATGTTTAAGAAAAAGGAATCCAAATGAACCTAGAATTCATTGTTAATTTTACCTATATTATTTCTTCAATCCTATTTGCTTTTGGTTTACGTAACCTAGGATCCCCCCTTACCGCGCGCAACGGCAACATCCTATCTGCTATTGGTATGTTATTAGCTGTCGTTGCCACCCTGGTTGGGGCACACATTGTCAGCTGGCAATGGATTATTATCGGCATTATCATCGGGTCAATTCTTGGGGCTATGGTTGCTTATAAAGCAGCGATGACCCAAATGCCTGAAATGATTGCCCTCTTGCACGGCTGCGGCGCCTTATCCTCCGTCTTTGTTGATTGGACAGCCTATCAAGTGCATGGCGCCCATAATTTAACCGTTGCCATTTCACTTTACCTCTCCATTGTTATCGGCGGGTTAACCTTTACTGGGTCTGCTATCGCCTGGGGTAAATTAAGCGAAAAACTTCCCGGTAAAGCCATTCTGCTGCCAGGTCAACGCTGGATTAATATTGCCTTAATTTTGAGCATCTTAATCCTTGGCGTCATGTTTATCCTAGACCCAAGCCAGCAGCACCTCTTCCTTATTATTTTAGGCCTCTCATTCTTATTTGGTATTTTCTCGGTCTTGCCAATTGGCGGCGCAGATATGCCCGTAGTTATTTCCGTCTTAAACAGCTATTCCGGGGTTGTAGCCTGCACCACCGGCTTTGTTATCCATAACACCTTACTTATCGTTGTGGGGGCCCTGGTTGGGGCTAATGGGATTATCCTTAGTATCATTATGTGCAAGGCCATGAACCGCTCCATCACCAACGTACTTTTTGGCGGTTTCGGAGCAGCTGTAAAGAAAAAAGCTGCCGGCGAAAAGAAAGAGGCTAAATCAATCAGCGTTGAAGATGCCGCCTTAGTTCTACAAAATGCTAAATTTGTCGTTGTTGTGCCAGGCTATGGTTTAGCGGTGGCCCAAGCCCAACACGCCGTCAATGAGCTTGCAAAATTATTAGAAGCCAATGACACGGAGGTCAAATACGCCATCCACCCGGTGGCTGGGCGTATGCCAGGACACATGAATGTCTTGTTGGCCGAAGCAAATATCTCCTACGAACAACTAGTTGAAATGGATGAAATCAACCCCATCATTGAAACAGCTGATGTGGCCATCATCATTGGCGCGAATGACACCGTTAACCCTGCCTCACGCCATGATAAATCAAGCCCCATCTTTGGGATGCCCATTATTAACGCGGATAAAGCCAAGAACGTCTTTGTACTCAAACGCTCCATGGCCTCAGGATTTGCCGGCATTGAAAATGAATTATTCTACTACGACAACACCCGCATGATCTTCGGCGACGCCAAAGCAACCTTACAATCCTTAGTCACCGAGTTTAAAAGCGCGCAGCATTAATAAAATAATGCCAGGCACCAATTAAAAAGCCCTTAAGATATCTTAAGGGCTTTTTAATTGGTAAATACAATTCATTATTTTAGAACGAAAAATTCACAATCGGCAAGAAACCAAAAGGTTCTTTTGATTTATTAATATTAATCAACCCTATTTGCAAGCCGTCCAACCTTCCTGTGATATTAACAAAACCCAACTCTAATCCGGACATTGTCCCATCAGCTTGATTCCAAAGGCCTGATTGAAAACCTTTAAAATCTTCCTTAGTAATATTAACATACCCACGCTGCCAACCACAGAAGGAACCACCAACATAATTAACCACCCCATCCTGAAAACCCACAAAATTACCGCCAACCACATTCACAATACCAGCCTGCCAACCATGAAAATAACCATCAACCAGGTTAACAGCACCGAATTGAACCCCGCCTTGATCTCCGGTTGTTTTCTTTACTAAACCAAGATCCAAACCATGCACATTATTGTATTCACCATAAATCAAGGTTAATCTTAAACCACCTACATCTGAAGAAGCTTCAGGGTATTGAATGGGATTAAATAAACTTAACCCCACCGGCGACTCAGACGCATGTGCTGTTGCTAAACCCAGCATTAATAAAAAACCACTTAGAACTATTTTTAGTTTATTCATCGCTCCTCCTTGTTTAACCATCATTTGAGTTGGTTACATTTTATAACCAACTCAGTTGCATCTTTATACTATTCGTAATGCGTCCACATGCGCAAGACTTTAATAGTTTTTATGTCAGATAAGACTTCATAAACCAAGCGATGCTGAATATTAATACGGCGTGAATAGGCGCCTTTTAGATCACCTAATAATTTCTCATAGGAAGGAGGATTTTGATAAGGATTTTTAACAAGAATACCTAGTAAAACTTCGGTTTTAGCTTTATAGCCTGCGGCCACAAGCTTCTTAGCATCACCTTGAGCTTGTTTGGTGTAGACAATCTTCCAACTCATAGCCGATTACCAATCTAACTTAGGCGAACATTTAGCAACAGGAGTTTTCATTCCTTGACGAATAGATTCACGCATACCAGGCATGGAAAGCAAGTACACTGTTTCTTGAAGAGCATTCCAGTCTTCTTCGGCAATTAAAACAGCATTATGCCTTTTACCTGTAATTTGAACAGGCTTATGGGAATCTGCAGTTAAATCCAAAAGTTTATAAAGCTTAGTGCGGGCTTGTGTGACTGTTAATGATGTCATATTCCACCTCCATTAATCAAAGCGTACCATATAACGTACGTGACGTCAAGACTTGGCTGTAGAAAACCCACCTACAAAACGATCTGCTCAGGCATACGGCTGTGAGGCGTCATGGCTTCTACATTTTTAATTGTAATCACCGCTAAATGATAATTTGGGTCAGCCGGACCTGCGAAGTATTGGCGTAACATGGGGACATTTTCAAATACTTGGGTCTTTTTAGCTAAATCATCCGTGATAAGCGCAGTGCCAGCAACCCGGCAATACCACATCTTACGATCAACGTAACAGACTTCGACATTAGGATTTGCTTTAATTTCTGGGATGGTGCGAGAACGACCTAGAAGTGCCAAGAGAAGCTCGCCTTCTTCGGTTAAATAGGGCATCATGGGACGTACGTGAGGTTTATTACCTTCCACTGTTGCTAAAAAACCAAAACCCGCATCACGAATAATGTCAATCGCTTCATTTGTTTCCATAAAATCTCCCATTTACTGGATTCCCGCCTGCGCGGGAATGACAATTAGAAATTAAATTTGTCTGTTCCGATATAGTCTTTATTCTTCACTGCTATCATTTGCGCCACAATGGACACGGCAATTTCCTGAGGAGTCTGGCTTCCAATATCAATACCCATTGGAATGCTGATTTGTTTTAAATATTTAGCCTCAATGCCCGCTTGTTTCAAACGACTAAAAAATTTCACCCGCTTAGGCCGACTTGAAATAACCCCTACATAGGAAGCATCAGATTTTACCACAACCTTTAAACATTCAAAATCAAATTCATTGCCCTGGGTGACAATAGCTACATAACTGTTTGCATTAAGTTTAAATTTGGCTAATTCTTTTGAATGATCGCCAACGATAATCTGATCTGCATGTGGAAAGCGTTTCTTGTTAGCAAATTCCTTACGGTTATCAATGACCGTAATATAAAAACCTGCCATCTTAGCCATTGCAGAAAGCGGCAAAGCGATATGCCCGGCTCCGCAAATTATCAACCGGGCTTGTGGAATAACCGGCTCGATAAAAACCTTCATCTGACCGCCGCACACCGACTCCCCTTCGCGACCAAAATAATTATAGATCACCGTAACCGGTTTGCGGGTTTTAATGCTTTTAAGGCATTCGGCGATGGCCGCTTTTTCATTGCGACCACCGCCGATAGTCCCCCAAATACTGCCATCCTCAAACACCAGCATCTTGGCACCTGCTTTGCGCGGCGTCCCTTTAAGAGTAGCCTCCACAATGGTGGCAAAGGCGTAAGGCACACCGTGCTGGGCAGCTTGTAAGGCTTGTTGTAATATTTCCTGCACTAAAGAACCTCATGCTGGATTCCCAAAGGTCACGGGAATGACAAATTATTATTTTACGTAAGCTTTGATGATTTTTTGGTCTTGAACAGGACGATCACCTGCCGCTGTTTGCGTACCTTCAATCTTTTGCACCACATCATAACCATTAACCACTTCACCAAAAATAGTGTGACGGTTATTTAACCACGGGGTTGGAGCCGTCGTTATGAAAAATTGACTGCCGTTGGTTCCAGGGCCAGCATTAGCCATTGCTAAAATACCAGGCTTGCTAAATGACACCGTCGGACTAAATTCATCATCAAATTTACCACCCCATAAGCTTTCCCCGCCACGGCCAGTACCTGTTGGGTCGCCCCCTTGAATCATAAATTGCTTAATAACACGATGAAAAATAATCCCGTCATAGTAACCTTTTTTTGCTAACCCAACAAAATTTTCAACCGTCTTGGGCGCTACTTCAGGAAAAAGTTTAATCTCAATGTCACCTTGATTTGTTTCTAACACCACTGTTGTTGATTTCACGGCACTCTCCTCTTGGGCTTGGGTTAATGGAACTAAAGCAAAAACAAATAACAATAAGATCGCCATACACTTTTTCATAACAAACCTTTCTTTTAGAAATATTAATGGGTTTATAACAGAATACTACCGGGATAACTCAGTTTTTAATAAGCGGTTTTGCTCGCGTAATTTAACAATCTCTTCATCAAGAATTGATTTAAGCTTTTCAAAATCATCAGCTTGGTTTTGTTTAACCCGCAACTGTTCCTTTAGCAAGGCTATCTCTTTGTTTTTTTCAACTAATAATAAATCAGCCTTTGAATATTCATGCACCTCTGGCGGTGGAATATTAATAGCTGCTGACGGCGTCAACACTGATTTATCTTCTTTTAATACAGGAAGAGGATTAGCAACATCTTTGCGCAGCTTAGGACGACCTATTTGAGATAAACCCAGCAACGGAAACTTAAGATCAAGCTGTGGCGCCAACGCCTTTAAAATAAAGTACCCGCCAACTAGAAGAATAAGTAAATATAGAAAAATGATCAACATAGCCTTTGTTTGACACCTGGATAAAGTCTTTTATAATAAACGCATGATTTCTTGCATTTTATTAGCCGCTGGTTTAAGTCAACGCTTTGGTTCGCCTAAAGCCTTGGCCAATCTCAACAATCAACGGGTGATTCAACATATTCAAAAAACCTTACTAGTTTCCTCTTGTGACGAAATCATCATCGTTTTAGGCGCAGAGGCAACAGCTATTGAACCCTATGTATTTAACCATAAACGCATCCGCATTGTCTATAACAAAGATTATAATTTAGGCCAAACCGCTTCGGTACAAGCCGGCGTACGGGAAGCCAACAGCAGTACCAATGGCCTGATGTTTTGGCCGGTGGATTGCCCGCTAATTAGCCTCCTAACCGTTGAAACCTTAATCGAAGAATTTAACAACGCCCCGGCAGATATTCTTATCCCCAGCTACCAAGAAAAACGCGGGCATCCCCCGATTTTTAACCAATCCTTACGCGCTAAAATCCTTAATCTCCCGCTCACCCAGGGACTTAATTCCTTATTCGCGGAACATCCGCCCCAAAGCTTGGCCATCGACGACCCTGGCATCACTAAAAGCTTTAATACCCCCGAAGAGTTTGACGCAATAAAAAAGCCCCGTCTTTAAACGAGGCTGTTTTATTAGCTATCTATAAATCTATTTATTTTAAGACTAAAACCTTGGCAGAATAATTGGTGCGGATATAGCCGTTACCAAAAATCTTTTGCACCTTCACATTTTTCCATTGGCCAGTTGCGTCTGATTTAATATCTGTAATAACGTCGCCACCTAAAATCGCTGCTTCTTGTTTCAATTTAGGCAGAACATCTTCCAAGGTTTGACGGCGTTCAGTGCTAACCGTCACAATGCCAATTTCAACATTGGGCTCTTCAACCACTTCCATATAGGTCACTTCATCAATGGATTTCTTTGGCGGATAAAATTCATCGGTCGTGTCCCTAGAATCAATTTGATAGACGGTACAGCCGCTGGTTAAGGCGGTTAACAGCATTAAAGCTAGAATTGAGCGTTTCATAAATTACCTTGCTTGTTAAAAGATTTAATTAATTATATTACCAAATTAGCTTTAGACAACTAAAATTGCGCTTGTTTTTCTTTTAATGCCTTAATAATTTTCTCAGGCGTAATGGGCAATTCCTTAATACGTACGCCAATGGCATCATAGACCGCATTAGCAATGGCGGCAGAGGTTGGCAACAAGGACGCTTCACCCATCCCTTTAGCTCCAAAGGGCCCTTCTTTTTCATCGGTTTCAACCAAGATGCTGTTCATCTTTGGGATACCAATCGAACGCGGCACGCGGTAGCCGGCAAAATTGGCATTCAAGACACGGCCATTCTTAAAACGTAAATCTTCATAAAAGGTGTAGCCGATACCCATGGCGAGCGACCCTTCAATCTGCGCTTCCACGGACTGTGGGTTAATCGCCTTACCAATATCATGCGCGTCCCATAATTCTAGAAGTTTTACCTCACCGGTGTCAGTGTCTACTTCTACTTCCGCAATCTGGGCTTCAAAACCATAGGAGCCAGACACATTGCCTTCGCCGGTGCGAAAATCAATGGGCGTTGTCTTTGGATTATAGGAACCACGACCGATAATTTGCTTGCCGTAATTAAAGGAGTAACAAAGTTCGAGCGCCTTATCAAAACTCATTAATTTGCGGCCGTCCTTTTTGAAAATCACTTGCTCGGCTTTAATATCTAACTCGTCAATATTTAAACCCTTGTCCTTGGCGACAATTTCTAAGATTTGCATCTTGGCATCGCGTCCACCGAGCAGCGCAGCATTGCCGGAAATAAAGGTCACACGGCTGGCAAAAGAACCGGTATCAAAAGGCGTAATCTCAGTGTCGCCTGCCTTACATTTAATACGGCTATAGCTTACCCCTAATTCATGGGCAGCGATTTGTGAAAGTGCTGTATTTGACCCCTGTCCTGTGTCAGCGGCGCCGGTAAATAAATAAACCGAACCATCCTCTTCCACCTTAACAATGGCGCCGGCGGATTCGTGAGACTTATACATCTTGGAGCCCATGACGTCAGCAGCAATACCAATACCGATGCCACGTTTCTTGGCACGCATTTTGCCGCGTTTATTCTTCCAACCAGAAGCGACACAGGCTTTTTCAATACATTCCTTTAACCCATTGGTGGTTAGAACCATCTTGTTAACGGTAACCATGTCAGGGGTTGTAATATTTTTTAAACGAAATTCCACCGCATCCATGCCTAAATCCTTGGCAATCATGTCCATGTGAGATTCAATGGCAAAACCGGATTGCACCCCGCCAAAACCGCGCATGGCACCAGAGATAGGATTATTGGTGTAAATGCGATACCCCGCCATATTGAAATGCTGGATTTTATACACCATGAAGATGCGCATCATGGCCGCCGCTAGAACAGTCGGGCCATAGGAGCAATATGCTCCGCCATCAGCTAGAACCTCACCGGTCATAGCCATGATGGTGCCGTCTTTTTTAACGCCGGTCTTAATCTTATAAATCATGCCGTGCTTGCGACGGGTCGTTGTAAATTCTTCTTCGCGGGTTAAACAAATCTTTACCGGTAAGCCACCGGCCTTCTTGGATAATAAACACGCGGCAAAATCCATGGGTAACATTTCAAGCTTTCCACCAAAGCCACCGCCTACTGCCATCTTAATCACACGCACATCATTTAAATCCATCTTCAAGGTCTTAGCTAGAGCTTCACGGCATTTAAAGGGCGCTTGACTCGACGACCACAACGTAATCTTATTAGCGAAGGTTTCCCATTGGCCGACACAGACATGCGGCTCCATGGGTGATGGATGCGCCACAGGACAAATAAATTTATCTTCACGCACATAATCCGCTTCCTTCATTACCCGCTCGGCATTACCAAAATTAACCGGCAGGATCACCGCGATATTATTTAAGGATTCATGAATCTGCGGCGCACCGGGCTTAATAGCTTCTTCAATCTCAAAAACACCAGGCAAGATTTCATATTTAACCTCGATCAAACGCAAAGCTTCATCCGCAGTTTCTTCATCAACAGCGGCGACTGCGGCTACTTCATCGCCGATATAACGCACCTTATCCGCTTCCAAGGCCATTTGATCAACCGTGTGGGGAAAGAAATATTCATTGGAACCAAATTTAATTAAGTGGGTGTCCTTGGCCGTAACAATAGCTTTAACACCAGGCAAGGCCTCAGCCTTAGATGTGTCGATACTGATAATCTTGGCATGCGCATGCGGGGAACGAAGCATCTTGCCGATTAGCATATTAGGAAAGCCCACATCAAAGACATACTTTAATTGGCCGGTGACAATGGCCTTGCCCTCGATGCGTGGCACACTCTTACCCACCGGATCAATGTATTGGTCATCAAACTTAGATTTTTTTATCGAGAGCGCCATATTAAAATTTCTTGATGTTTGGGTTTTGAGCCATGGCATGCCCAGCTTCGCGCACGGCTTCAAATATCTTAGGGTAACCCGCGCAACGGCAGATATTACCATCAAGCGCGTATTCAATAGCCTCTTGAGATGGATTAGGATTATTTTGCAATAAGGCGACGGATGACATCACCATGCCAGGGATACAAAAACCACATTGCACAGAACCGCAATCCACATAGCTTTGCTGAACTGGATGTAAATTATCACCATCGGCTAAACCTTCGATGGTGGTGATATTACGCCCTTCCAAGGTTGCCGCCAAGGTAATGCAGGACAAAACAGCCTTACCATCAATAATCACCGTGCAGGTGCCACATTCACTTTCTTGGCAGGCTGTCTTGGTGCCGGTTAAGGACAATTGATCGCGTAAAACCTCCAACAAGGTTTCATTACCTTTAAGCTCAACCGTGGTTGGCTTGCTATTAATATTTAATGTTGCTTTCATTTAGCAATCTCCTCGATCGCTGATTTTAAAGAAATCCGAAATATATGCGATTTATATTCGCTAGAACGCGTGTCATAAATACTAGCTGTCAAATGTTCCAAAGCCTTAGCCCCTAAATCTGCCGAGGATGTACTCTTATTGAGGAAATCTTCCAAGGTCAAATCCCGCTGGGCAAAAGCTACACAATTATTAATCCCTACCCGGGTATTGCTCCACTGCTTACCCTTAGGTTCGGTCGCAATACACACCGCCAACATGGGCACATCAACACCTTGGGTCTTTTTCACGCGACGATAAACCACCTTAATGGCGGGACTATGCTTAATTGTTACGCAGGTAAATAACGCTTCACTACGTGCCGCATTCTTAAAAAAATCTTCCGCGGCCACCACTTCTTCCTTGCCGTTTTCCATTAAAAAATGCATTTGCGCATTTAAGGCAATCATCACCGCGCCCATTTCTGTCCAGGTGTAACGGCAGGTCAAATTCCCACCTACAGTGGCCATATTACGAATAGGATTGGTTGAAATATTACGAGCTACCGTATGCAAAACCTGTAAATTATCTTTTAGCAGCGGCGAATCAAAAAGCTCATTAATGGTGGTCATCGCCTTAATAGTCAACACCCCACCCGATAAACTAACACCCTTTAAATCACCCACCTTAGCTAAGGAAAGCACATTCTTCGCCGTCTTAGTCCCCTTATGCTTAAGCAACTTCATCGAATTAAGCAAAAAAGTGCCCCCAGCCAAGACCTTCACGTCTTCCAACTGCTTGTATAAACGAGCCGCCTCAAGTGAAGTTTGAGGCATATGTAGGGTTAAGGGATTGAGCAACATAGATTGAAAGTATAACAAAAATGCCCGTACAAATCCATTATAAAAGGCTTATCACTTCAGAGGGTAGACGCTTTAATTCTTGGGTTCCTAGCACCTTCACCGACCAGCGCAATAGGGTTATTTTTTGACGTAATTTAGCATCAGGGACAGTGATATTTTGAATCTTGTTGCGGGATAGGAATAAAATCTTGCGCAAGGTGTTAAAAATAATCCTGGCCTCCCTAGCCCTTGGATCACCTTTAATAATATCCTGCACCCCATTATACGCTTCCTTACTAACCACAGGGTTGTAATGATCCATTTTCTGGATCAAGGCCGGCACCATGCTTTCAAAATATTGGTACCGGTCAATCACCACCAGGGTATGCATGATTTCCACCTGAACGAAGGGTGAATCAGAACGGTTAAGCCGGCGGATTAATAATTTAATGATGGCAGGTTTTTCTTTAGCTAGAATTTCCGGCGCACAAGCTTCTTTAAACACCTTGATGGCTGCTGCTGTTTTATAAGCACCCAGGGCATCGTCAGCAACCATGGCTAAAAGAATCTCTTGAGGCTCATCCGCATACTTTTGCACGTAACCATCCAACAAGGCCTTGTCATCAAAAATAGCACCGGAAGCAATATCCTCCTGATCAATAATTTCATTTTGCTGAGCCATCACCAGCGAGATGGGCAACAACGATAAAATCAGAATTAGGGATTTTAGGAATTTCATACGCACTCGTTAAAATCCAAGGAAATATCCAAGGCTTGGACTGAATGGGTTAGTTCACCAATGGAAATCCTATCAACTTCAGTAGCCGCATACTTCTTTACATCACCTAGATTAATACCACCAGAAGCTTCAAGAAGTATTTTGCTCTTGATACGATTGCGCTCCATTACGGCCCGCTTAATTTGCTTAGGCGTCATATTATCTAATAAGATAATATCTGCCTTGGATTGTAAAGCTTCTTGAAATTGCTCCCAGGTATCAACTTCCAATTCAATGCGCTTCTTAGTGGTTGATTTAAGACGATCTACGGCCTCTATCAACGAGTGCTTCTTAAAACACGCAACCCGATGATTGTCCTTAATCATAGCCATATCATTTAAATTGTAGCGGTGATTAACTCCCCCGCCGCAACGCACAGCATAGCGTTTCAAAACTCTTAATAAAGGCGTGGTTTTACGTGTATCTAAAATAATCGATTTATATGGCTTAACTGCGTCAACAAAAGACCTGGTTTTGGTGGCAATACCGGAGAGAAAAGATAAGAAATTAATCGCCACCCGCTCCCCTGACAATAAAGCGCGTCCTGGGCCTTCAATCTGCGCTAAGACCTGCCCCTTCTTAACCCGCTGGCCATCCTTCACCAAGGCTTTAAATTGCAGTCTAGGACTTAGGGTTTTAAAGGTTTGCTGCGTTAGAATCATCCCGCAAACAATGCCATCTGCTTTTGCAATTAAACGCGCCTTGGCTTTAAAGGTATTTGGAATTAACCCATTGGTGGTGATATCACCTTGACCAAGGTCTTCAGCTAAAGCCAAACGAACTATGTGGCGGACATCTTGAGGGCGCATAGAATTAAAGTAAATTAGCCAATACTTTTTGCAGTTCGGCCACTTCTTTATTAAGGGTTTCTAGGCGTTCTTTTTCTTTGAGGATAATATCTTCAGGGGCCTTACTGACAAAGACTTCATTGCTTAAACGGCCAGCTAATCCGTCGATGGCTTTTTGTTTTTGCGCCATATCAGCGGTCATGCGTTTCTTTTCAGCGCCTAGGTCAACCAAACCACCTAAGGGAATAAAGATCTTAATCTGCCCGACTAAGGCAGTGGCCGCATCCCTTAACCCAGAGGCCTGCCGATCAACAATTAATTGATTTAACTTAGCCATGCGCTTGATATCAGCAGCATTCGCATTAAGCAAATCTTCAACGGATTTATCTGCTGGTACAATTAAGGCCTCTAACATTTCATTAGGCTTAATATTCCATTGGGTGCGGATATTGCGCATGGAGCTTATAACATCGACTATAGTCTGCATCTGCGCGGAGGCCTTGCTGTCAATCAAACCTTCTTGACGCTTAGGCCAGCTAGCGACCGACAGGCAAAGATCTGTTGAATTTAGTTTGCTGTAAATCTCCTCAGTAACAAAGGGAATAAAGGGGTGCATCATCTTTAAGGAATTCTTCAACACAAACAAAGCTGTTTTCTGAATATGAACATCGTCAAATTTAGCTTTAATTAACTCTAGATACCAATCACAGTAATCGCCCCAGAAGAAATCTTGAATCAATGATTCCCCTTCGGAGTAACGAAAGTTTTCAATCGCCACGCCAACCTTGTCTGCTGTTTCATAAAAACGGGTGATAATCCAACGTGAAGGCAAATCTAAATCATTAATGGATACATCTTCTAAAATGGATTCCCGATTAAGGCATTCGGGAATGACAGTGGCTGTATTCATAAAAACTAGACGTGACGCATTCCAAATCTTATTGGCAAAATTGCGGCCAATTTCAAATTTCTCTTTCGAGATATAGATATCTTGGCCAGAATTAATAATTAGACTAAAACGCAAGGCATCGGCGCCGTATTCTTGAATAATTTCTAACGGATCAATGGCATTGCCTAAAGACTTTGACATCTTGCGCCCCTTGGAATCACGCACCGTGCCATGAATTAACACGTCAGAGAACGGCTTATCCCCCATGAATTCGTAGCCGGCCATAATCATGCGCGCCACCCAGAAGAATAAAATCTCAGACGCGGTCATCAAGGCATTGGTTGGATAAAAATATTTCAAATCTGGATTATCCTTAGGCCACCCTAGGGTCGCAAAAGGCCATAACCACGAGGAAAACCAGGTATCTAAGACATCTTCATCTTGTTTTAAATAGGTGCCTCCACAATGAGGACACTCTTTAGGCGTTGTCTTACTGACAATGGGCTTCTTGCATTTTAACTCACAATACTCAGCATCCATGCAATACCACACCGGGATGCGATGACCCCACCAGATCTGACGGGAAATACACCAATCGCGAATCCCATCCATCCAATTGAGGTAAAATTTCTCCCAACGCTCGGGTCTAATCTTTATCTCACCGCTTGTAACTGCTTCCTTGGCCTTCACCGCCAAGGGCCCCATCTTCACAAACCATTGCTTGGATAAATATGGTTCAATAACGGTATCGCAACGGTAGCAATGACCAACTGAATTCTTATGGTCTTCAACCTTAAGCAAGAATTCTGCCGCTTCCAAATCAGCAAGGATTTGTTTGCGCGCTTCAAAACGGTCTAAATTATTATACTTGCCACCCAATTCATTAATGCGCGCATCCGGATGCATCACATTAATCATGGGCAATTTGTGACGTTGACCCATCATAAAATCATTAGGGTCATGCGCAGGCGTTACCTTAACGGCACCTGTCCCAAATTCAGGAGCGACAAAATCATCAGCAATAATTTTTATTTCACGGTTAACCAGGGGTAAAACTAAGGTCTTGCCAATTAAGTGCAAATAGCGCTCATCCTTAGGATTAACCGCAACCGCCACATCCCCTAACATGGTTTCAGGACGGGTGGTCGCTACGACGACAAACTCATTGAAATTACCTTTAAAGGGATATTTAATATGATAAAGCTTGCCGTTTTTCTCTTTGTGCTCGGCTTCTTCATCAGCCAAGGCTGTTTGACAACGCGGGCACCAATTGATGATGTATTCGCCTCGGTAAATCAAACCCTTCTCGTACAAACGCACAAAGGTTTCTTTCACCGCTTCACTGTAGGCATCATCCATGGTAAAACGGGTGCGCGGCCAATCGCAGGAAGAACCCAACTTTTCTAACTGACGGATAATGGTGTCGCCATATTCCTTCTTCCACTCCCACAAACGGCGCACAAATAATTCACGCCCCAAATCATGGCGATTCTTGCCTTCCTTAGCCAATTGCTTCTCAACGACATTTTGAGTCGCAATCCCCGCATGGTCAGTGCCTGGCATCCATAAGGCTTCAAAACCATTCATGCGTTTATAGCGGATTAAAATATCCTGTAGGGTATTATTCAACGCGTGGCCCATGTGCAAGATACCAGTCACATTAGGCGGTGGAATTACGATAGTAAAAGGCTTTTTATCCTTATTAGGCGTCGCATGAAAGACATTCTTGTCCTTCCAAAGCTTCAACCACTTATCTTCCGTTTCCTGCGGATTATATTTTGATGGCAGTTCCATTATTTCTTTTCTTTAAGCAATTTATATTCAATTGAATCAACCAGGGCTTCCCAGCTAGCTTCAATGACGTTTTCGTGAACACCCACCGTTGTCCAGCTGTCATGCTGGTCTTGCGATTCGATTAAAACCCGCACCTTAGCGCCTGTTCCAGCCTTAGTATCCAAGACACGAACCTTGTAATCAGACAAATGCATATCCTTCAAGGTCGGATAAAAACGACCTAAGGCCGTACGCAAGGCGCGATCCAACACTTCAACCGGCCCATGCCCTTCGCAGGTAGCCATCTCGTCGTTGCCATTGACCTTCAGGCGCACCGTTGCACCAGCAGCAACCGTACTATCAATCTTGCGCTCGGTGTAAACTTTAAAACCATCTAAATGAAAGAACGGCTGATACAGTTTTAACCGACGCTTCATAAATAATTCAAATGAAGCATCTGCCCCTTCAAATTGATAACCTTGATATTCCTTCTCCTGCAATTCCTGCATAATGGCCTTAGCTTCCGGAGAATTCTTATCAAGTTCGATATTCATCTTCTGCGCCTTTAAAACAATGGGCATCTTGCCAGCTAATTCGGACGTCAATAAGCGACGGTGATTGCCCACTAATTCCGGATTAATATGCTCATAGGCCAGCGGATTCTTTAACATCGCATCAATATGCACCCCGCCCTTATGGGCAAAGGCTGAATGGCCGATAAAGGCATGATTGTTCTGGAGATTATAATTACTAATCTCCGCGATGTAATAGGCTGAGTCCATTAATTGTTTAATGCTTTTTTCATCGATCGACTTTTTCTTCATCTTGGTGTGCAAGATAGCCATGATGGTGCACAAATCCGCATTACCGCAACGCTCGCCTAAGCCATTAAAGGTGCCCTGCACCTGCACGGCCCCGACGTTGATGGCAGCTAAGGAATTAGCCACGGCTAAATCCTGGTCGTTATGCGTATGAATACCTAAGGGCTTGCGGATTTTACGCTTCACCTCTTTAACAATCTTGGTAATTTCCTCCGGCAAGGTACCGCCGTTGGTGTCGCATAAAATAATGCAATCAGCCCCACCGGCTTGCGCCGCTTGGATCGTCTTTATCGCATACCGCGGATTCTTCTTAAAACCATCAAAGAAGTGTTCGGCATCATAAAAGACTTCCCGCTTGGCCTTCTTTAAAAAAGCCACTGACTCTTGGATCATCTTCAGATTTTCTTCAAGCGTCGTCTTAATCACATCGGTGACATGCAAATCCCAGCTCTTACCAAAGATGGTCACGGTCGGCGTAGCAGAAGCAATCAACTCATTTAAATTCGCATCATCTTCCGGTTTAATATTCGCCCGGCGGGTAGAACCAAAGGCAGCAAGCTTCGCATGCTTTAATTGCTTAGACTTCATCACCTCAAAGAACTCTTTATCTTTAGGATTAGAGCCCGGCCAACCACCTTCGATATAATGGATACCTAACTCATCCAATTTCTGAGTGATCTTAACCTTATCGCTAACTGTATACGACACCCCTTCGGTTTGTGAACCGTCACGCAGTGTCGTATCGTAGATGATTATCTTTGACATATTTAAACCCTCTGGTGGGGATTGGCAATGTTCTTGAAGGATGAAACATCCCCCACCACATGCCACCCTTAATAAATAATTAACTGACTAACCCACAACCTGACGAAATTGATTTCGTGCATGTGTTGTGGGGGTTGGGGGGCGTTGAATCCTGAAAGAATTTTGCCGAGCCCCACCACATCGCTTTAGATTTGCTCCAATTTAAATGCCTTGTGAATTGCCTTGACCGCCTTATCAGCCAAATCTTGCTGAATAATACAAGACACGCTAATCTCCGACGTTGAAATCATCTCAATATTAATATGATTATCAGCCAACACCTTAAACATCTTTGCCGCAATCCCACTATGTGAACGCATCCCGGAACCAACCATAGAAACGCGGGCAATATTGCGGTCTTCCATGATTTCACCAGCCCCAATCTTGTTGCCAATCGCGGTTGTTGCTTTAATCGCCTTAGTTAAATCGCTCTTAGGCACGGTGAAGGAAATATCAGACAATTTATCGTGCGGCACATTCTGCACAATGGTGTCCACATTCACACCTTGCTTGGAAATCTCTTCAAAAATCTTGGCCGCAATACCTGGCTTATCCGGCACGGAACAAATGGTAATCTTAGCTTCATTCTTATTGCACGTGACACCACGCACGGCGATTTCTTCCATTTTCTCAGTCTCTTTAATAATCATGGTTCCTTCCTCCTTTGAAAAGCTTGAACGCACATGTAAGGGAATATTAAAACGTTTGGCCACCTCGATTGAACGCGCCTGCATGATCTGCGCGCCTAATGACGCCATTTCCAACATCTCATCAAATGTAATCGCCTTAATTTTCTTTGCTTCTTTCACAATACGCGGATCTGTCGTGTAAATACCATCCACGTCGGTATAAATTTCACAAACCTTGGCTTTTAACGCCTTAGCTAAGGCAACCGCCGTTAAATCCGAACCACCACGACCAAGCGTGGTGATATCATCCTCAGACGTTACACCTTGATAACCCGCCACAATAACGATCTGATTCTTTTTAAAGGCCTTTTGTATGCGCTTGCCATCAATGGTCATAATACGCGCCTTGGTATGCGTCTTATCTGTTTTAATACCAACTTGACGACCAGTAAAGGAAATCGCCTCATGGCCTAATTCTTTAATGGCAATCGCCAGCAAGGCACATGAAATCTGCTCACCCGTCGATAACAACATATCCATTTCACGGTCCGGCGGATTGGTGCTTAACTGAAAAGCTAATCCCTCTAGCTCGTCGGTTGTATCACCTAAGGCGGAGACCACCACCGCAATGTCGGTGTTCTTATTCTTATAAGCCACCACCCGATTGGCGACATTCTTGATACGGTCGATATTTGCTACCGAAGAGCCGCCAAATTTCTGGACAACAATTTCTTTTTCCATCGTTACTCTCTCCCTAGAAACTGCTTTATCATTGCTTCACCACTGTTAAACTTTAGCCCTAACTCCCCTGCCACTGCCTCACTATAATTTGATGCCTTATTAGCTTCAACCCCTTGACCGTAAATAATAAACGGCACCGGCGCATTGGTATGGGTGCGTAACGCTACCGGGGTTGGATGATCTGGTGACACTAAAATCCGCACATCTGTTGAACCTTTAAAATGATTTAACACCGTACCCACCACTTCCTTGTCAAAACGCTCAATACACGCGACCTTGGCCTCATAATCACCGTTATGCCCAGCTTCATCAGGCGACTCCACATGCACGTAAACAAAATCTCGACTTTTTAATGATTCAATCGCATACTGCGCCTTGCCTAAATAATTTGTATCGTAATAACCATTCGCCCCCGGCACATCAATCACATTTAAGCCCGCCAAACGGCCAATCCCATTAACCAAATCAACCGCGGAAATAACCGACCCTGATAAACCATAACGATCTTTAAACAATGGCAATTGCGGCTTGCAGCCTTGCCCCCATAACCAAATCATATTGGCAGGATTCTCCCCTACATCCAAGCGCATTTTATTAATCTCATGCATCTCCAAAATCTCTTTGGATTTAGCCATAAGATTTAACAAGATTTCACTTTGCGATCCCGTAGGAAGATATGGTTGCAATGGTTGATTAAGAATATCATGTGGCGGCGTTGTCTTAATTGAACGCATCTTTTCCACATGCAAGGTCTTTAACACCATCAAATGCCGGTAACTTTTTCCCGGGTAAAATTTAATATCCGGCCAATCAATGGCTCGTTCTAGGAAATTAATTAATGGCGCTGATTCTTCCGAGGTAATATGCCCGGCGCTATAATCAGCCATCATCCCATTAGTGGCTGTAATCAAATTACAACGAAAGGCCACCTCATCGTCTTCTAGCTTAATCCCCATACTCGCCGCTTCAAGCGGCGCACGGCCTGAAAAATTCTTACGCGGGTCATAGCCTAATAACGCTAAATTACCCACATCAGAACCTGGCGACATCCCTTCAGGTATGGTTTGCACCAGCCCTGAAAGACCATGCTGGGCCATATAATCCATATAAGGGGTATTGGCCGCTTGCAAGGGCGTACGGTTATCTAATTGAGCCACTGGCAAATCCGCCATGCCATCAGGAACTAAAATAATGTATTTCATCGCAATAACTTAACTAAATGTTTAACTAAAATTTCTTTACGTGAAGCCTTGGCTAAAATATCACCATCGGCATTAATAATATAACCCTGGTAACCTTTATTAATGGTGTTAGCCACCACCACCTCACACCCAGACTCAACAAAAAGGCTTCGCGTGGCATGAGCCATCTTAGCTGGTGTTAATTTAGATTCTAATTTAAAACCAACCAAGAAACTTAACGGCGCCTGTTTTTTAATTGACTGAATCAACTTTGCCACTGGAACTAAGTGCAAATTTAAAGCTCGAGTGGAATCTATCTTTGTTGCCGATACCTTGGCTACTTTAAAATCTGAAACAGCTGCCGCATGAATAATAATATCGTATTTCTTACCTGCTTCTTGTTTTAAAAGCTTCGCTAATTCATCAAAGAAGCGGTACTTTAATACCTTAACACCCTTGGAACTCCACGGATGAGTTACCGCTCCTTCAATCAAGGTAACCTGCGCTCCTGTATTCAGGAATTCCCCGGCAATCAAATGCCCCATCTCACCGGTTGACACATTGCTAATCACCCGCACATCATCAATGGGCACCCAGGTTGGGCCGCAAGTAATCAAGACCTTCATAGGCCAATCAACTTTAAAATGGCCGCGCGGTCAGAGCCTACGACCACCGGTTGCGGTAAATCCTTCATGGCCGTCTTGGGATCTTTCAATCCATGACCAGTCACCGTACAAACCAAACGAGAACCTTCAGCATCTTTAAAATAACCGCTCTTGGCCAATTTCATTACCCCAGCTACTGACGCAGCTGAAGCTGGCTCCACAAAGACACCGGTTGTAGCCGCTAAAAAATGATACGCTTCTAAAATTTCCTCATCGGTCACCGCATCAATTAAACCACCCGATTGCTCACGCGCTTCAATAGCAGTTTTCCAGCTGGCTGGATTACCAATACGAATCGCCGTCGCAATCGTCTCGGGATTCTCAATAATACGGTTATGCACAATGGGCGCTGAACCAGCAGCTTGAAATCCTAACATCTTAGGCAAGGATTGCGATTTACCCATCTGCTTATATTCTTTATAACCCTTCCAGTAGGCGGTAATATTTCCAGCATTACCGACCGGAATAGCATGAAATTCCGGCGCATCACCTAAGAAATCACAGACTTCAAAAGCTGCTGTTTTCTGACCTTCAATGCGAAACGGATTAATCGAATTAACCAATTCCACCGGATAATTAGACGTAATATCTTTCACCAAATTAAGCGCATCATCAAAATTACCGTTAATGGCAATCACCTGGGCTTGGTGAATCATGGCCTGCGCCAATTTACCCATCGCAATATTACCATCAGGAATTAAGACCACACATTTCATCCCAGCGCGTACGGCATAGGCCGCGGCTGACGCTGAGGTATTCCCGGTTGAGGCACACATCACTACCCGCGCGCCCTTTTCCTTGGCTTTTGAAATCGCCATGGTCATGCCACGGTCTTTAAATGAACCCGTCGGGTTTAAACCTTCGAATTTCAAAAAAGTTTGCAAACCTGTCAGCTTATTCAAAGATTCCGCCGGTATAAGCGGCGTATTGCCTTCATATAAGGTGACAACAGGAGTCTTATCACTCACCGGTAAATACTCACGGTAATGATTAATAAGGCCAGTCCAACGCATCTTATAGTTTCTCCATACGGATGGCGACCGGCTTAGAGCGGACAACCGCTAACTGAGTGATTTGCTCGAGGGCATCACGCAAGGAACGTTCATTAGCCACATGGGTCAACATAACCACCGGAACCGTCGATCCTTTATTTTCCTGCTTCTGAGTCACTGAGGCGATGGAAATATTATGTTGGCCCAAAACACCGGTAATGATCGACAAGACACCAGGCTTATCAATCACCATGAAACGGATATAGAAGCGTGTTTCAATTTGATCAATCTTACGCAAATTAATGCTTTGCTGTTCTTCGGTTGGGTTAAAGATCCAAGCCGGCATCTGCACGTCTTGGCGCACCCCTAAATTAATAAGGTCACTAATAACGCCTGAAGCCGCGGTCATCTGCCCTGCCCCCTTACCTTCGATAAACACATCACCGACTAAATCCATGTCGATAAAGATGGCGTTATCCACGCCATTAACCGTGGCTAACCCATGCTCCTTAGGAATCAAGGTCGGATGCACGCGCACGTCTAATTCATTACCGATACGTTTAGCAATAGCTAATAAACGAATCTCTAAATTAAGATTATTGGCAAATTCAATATCATCGTGAGAAATATGATTAATTCCCTCGACGTGAAAATCCTTAACCGACACAAACTTCCCCTGGGTCAAGAACACCAAGACCGCTAATTTATGAGCGGTATCCATCCCGTTAATATCCAAGGTGGGGTTGCTTTCCGCATAACCTTTTTCCTGCGCTTCTTTTAACGCTTCCTGGAAGGTTAATTTGCGCTTGGTCATCTCGGTCAAAATATAATTACAGGTGCCATTAATAATGCCATAAACACCATTAAATTTATTACCTGCCGCCCCTTCAGTAATGGTACGGATAATCGGAATCCCCGCCCCTACCGCTGATTCAAAATAGACCAGGCAGTTATTGGCATTAGCTAAACGGAAAATTTCCTGACCATGATAGGCCAATAATTCTTTATTGGCGGTAATCACATGTTTACCACTGCGCAAGGCGCTTAGGATAATCTCCTTGGCCGGCGCCATACCGCCAATCAACTCGATAATCACATCAATTTCTTTATCATTAAGAATAGCATTATAATCAGCAGTCAATAAGGTATTATCCAAGCCCGGCGGCGTCTTCTTGGCAATACTGCGATCCGCGATTGTTTTAATAAAAAAATCAATCTTGTATTTATCCTTAAACATCTTACGGCGGTTCTTCAAGATCTTAACTACACCCTGACCAACAACACCATATCCAATTAAACCAATATTAATCCGTTCCATAACTTATCCAACCCCTTGATGATAACGCTTCTCGATTATATCCAACACGTCATTTGTAGATTGATCGACATTAATAAACTTCAAACGCACCTCATAAATCAAATCTTTCATTTTCTCTTCACAAGCAACAACCACCGCTTCAATCCTTACCCCATAATCAACATACGGCACATGCAGCTCAACCACCAACACAACATCCTTAGCCAACAACATCGTCGACCAAAACCGAACCCCACCCTTGCTTATATCCTTTATTTGAGAAATATCAAACTTCTGATTAAGCGCATCTTTGATGTAATATTTAACACAGTATTTCTTATCTACCCTTGGATTTTTCCTCTTATTAACATCAAAAGATTTTTTATCCATAAGAGAAATTTATTGCGGATTATATCGCTCGATTTTATCTAGTATATCAACTGCAGCCACAGACAAATTAGAGAATTCTAAACGAATCTCATAAATCATGTTAGCAATCTTCTCCTTGCAATCCAAAACAACCCCTTCTAAATAAACAGCATCGGCGATGAAAGGTGTTTGTAAATCAACACCAATAACAGCACCGACATCTAACGCTTGGGTAGCAACAAAGCTAATCCCACCCTTACTAATATTGTTAACTTGCGAAATATCACGCTTAGCCCCACCCTTATCTTTTTGGTGATAGGTGAGGATAAAATTGCGATAAATACGCACATATTTACGGCGGTCTTTAAAGGAATCACTCATATTTAAACCTCAAAAATGGTCGGGACGGTGGGGGTTGAACCCACGACCTCTTGAACCCCATTCAAGCGCGCTAAGCCAACTGCGCTACGTCCCGAGCATTAATAAAAGATTAAATATTATACACAAATATGCCTCTCGAGGAAAGGAATTTCGGCAATTTAGCGTATATTTAACTAAAAGGGCAAGCCTTCTATATCAGCAGGTTTTTCGATATTATGAACTGTTACTGCAGGATTAATCCGGCGAATTAAACCCTTTAACACCTTACCAGGCCCAATTTCAATAAAATCTGTAACCCCTTGGGAAGCCATATATTCCACGCTAGCCACCCATTGCACGGAAGCGGTGATTTGCTTGGCTAAATTCTGCTTAATCTCTTGTGCCGTTGTTTGTGGTAGGGCATTAACATTGGTCACCACTTCAATAGCAGTAGGATTGATGGATACATTTTCTAACACACCAGCAAACTGTTGAGCTGCCGGAGCCATTAAGGATGAATGAAAGGCGCCGCTAACCGAGAGAGGAATTACCTTTTGGCCGCCCGCAGCTTTAATTGCTTCAATAGCAAGAGCCACCTTATCCGCATGCCCGGTAATCACAATCTGTTCATTAGAATTAAAATTAGCCACCTCTGCCCCAGTCTGCTGACAAATCGCCACTAATTTATCTTTATCAAAACCAATCACCGCAGCCATTGCCCCCTTAGCCAATCTTGTCGCCTCTTCCATGAAAGCACCACGTTTTTGCACCAACAACAAGGTATCTGTAAAACTCATAGCTCCGGACGCCGCTAACGCAGAATATTCACCCAAGGATAAACCTGCAGTATATTTAACATTAATATTTTTAAACTTAGGGTGAGCTTCAAAAGCTTTTAATGCCGCTATGCTCATAGTAAGAATAGCCGATTGACAATACATGGTCATGGTTAAGGTTTCTTCCGGCCCCTGAAACATCACCTGACTTAAACCATTCACACAAATTCTATCTGCTTCATCAAAAACAGCTTTAGCCGCCGGCGAGGATTGATAAAATTCTTGCCCCATCCCAACCTTTTGAGCGCCCTGCCCTGGAAATATTAATGCCACATTTTTCATATGTTTACCATTTAATCACATTGGCACCGCTAACCAAACCAGCACCGAAAGCAACTAAAACCACCTTGCTTCCCTTTTTGATTCGTTTAGATTCAACCGCCTCATAAAGCGCCACTGAAATTGACGCGGCTGACATGTTGCCGTATTTATCAATATTAATAAAAATCTTATCCTTGGAAATGTCTAACTTCTTTGCTACCGCTGAGATAATCCGGTCATTAGCCTGATGAGGCACAATGCAGTCAATCTCGTCCTTACTCATCTTTGCCTTCTTCAACACCTCATCAACCGCATCGGCCATGGAATTAACCGCAACCTTAAATAATTCAGTTCCCTGCATCACCACGTAGGGCAATTTCGCATAATTTGTTTTATCCGGCAAAAATGGGCTACGCACATCTTCATTAACCACTTCCATCAAATCACCCAATTCACCGAAAGATTGCAAGAAGTCTGCCACAATACCGCCTTCTTTGACCTCACTTAAGACACAAGCACCTGCCCCGTCGCCAAACAACACACAGGTGCCACGGTCCTTCCAATCAATCAAGGAAGAAATCCGTTCTGCCGCAATGACCAAGGCGTTCTTGGCCATACCGCATTGAATATATTGCTTAGCTGTTGTTAAAGCAAAAAGAAAGCCAGAACAGGCCGCACTTACATCAAAGGCGATAGCGCCTTTGGCACCGATCGCCTTTTGCACCTTACAAGCCATAGAGGGAAAATTACTATCAGGGCTAATGGTCGCAACGATGATTAAATCAATTTTATTGGCAGGAATTTTTGAATTTGTTAAGGCATCAAGAGCAGCTTTTGAAGCTAGATCACTGGTTTTTTCTTCTGGAGCGGCGATGCGGCGTTCAACAATACCAGTGCGCGTACGTATCCACTCGTCGGACGTTTCCACCATCTTTTCTAAATCAGCATTGGTCAATCGTGCTGATGGTAAATATTTGCCTAATCCAACAATACCAACTGAAACCATTAACGCGCCGCCTCTTCTTTAATCTTTGCTAAGACATTGTGCTCAATTTCTTGCTTAGCCACACGGATCGCATTTTTAATCGCCTTAGGCGATGAACGCCCGTGACTAATTAAGACCAAGCCATCAACCCCTAACAAAGGAGCCCCGCCATATTCCGCATAATCAATACTTTTTCTTGCCTCATTTAATGAAGATTTCAATAATAAAGCCCCAAGAATTGCGACAGGACTTTTCTTGATTTCACGCTTCATCAACTTTCCAACCGACTCCATCAACCCTTCAGAAACTTTTAACACCACATTACCCACATAACCATCACACACAATGCAATCAGCCTTACCCGTATAAACTTCATTTGCCTCAACATTGCCAATAAAAGCAGGCTCTCTTTCCTCTAAAAGCTTATGCGTTTCTTTTTCTAAATCAGTCCCCTTACATTCTTCTTCACCAATATTTAATAAACCAACTGTTGGATTCTTCCGACCTAGGACAGCGCTTACGTAAACCTTCCCCATTTTTGCATATTGCAATAAATGCTCTGGTTTTGCCGCTGTATTAGCCCCCATATCAATAACCAAGGTAGGCTCTTTTAAAGACGGAATCACACAACCGATACCTGGACGATCGACCCCTGGAATCATGCCTAAACCAAAGGTCGCCGCCGCCACGCAAGCCCCCGTATTCCCAGCGCTCACAAAAGCATCCGCTTGGCCCTTTTTAATTAAGGCGATACCTTGAGTAATTGATGAATTTTTCTTCTGACGAATAGACGTAGATGCAGGCTCATGCATACCCACCACTTCAGGCGCATGAACAACACTTATCAATTCTTGAGGATATTGGTATTTTTTAAGTTCAGCTTTTACCTGATCTTCAATACCAATAAGAACCACATGAACGTTATATTCTTTAACGGCATCGACTGCCCCAGCCACAATATTGAGAGGAGCATAGTCACCACCCATTGCATCGACAACGATTTTCATGGGGCACCTTTAGTTAACAACAAATTAAGAATCGTTAATTAGCTTTTGGTAACGTTGACAATCTGCGTTCCCTTATAGAAACCACAGAATGGGCAAACGCGATGAGAAAGCACTGGCTTAGCGCAATTAGGGCATGCGCGTAATGAAGCAACAGTGACCTTCCAATGGGTACGGCGCGTACGGCCGCGGGTTTTGGAATGTTGACGTTTTGGTAATGGCATAAAACTCGCTCCTTAAGATGCAGGGATTAATTTCCCTTGATTTTACATTTACACTTGTCTACGTTTAAATTTGCCCCACAGGCGCAAATCCCCTTACAGTCATCCTTACATAAAATCCTGGTCGGATTAGCCATAATCAATTCCTGGCGTACTTCCTCCCCTATATCTACATACTCAGTGCTCGGTTCCAACTCAAATTCAAAATCGTAATGTCTAGTTTCTTTTTCTACCAATTCTTCTAAACAACGCGCACATAAATAACCAAAATCAGCAGTAACATCAGTCTCAGCGATAATGAAATTATCAGCCCGATAAATATGCGCCTTTACATTTAACGGAGAGCGGATATCAAGTTCCTCGGCTGATAAACCAACGCCTTCCATCGGCATGGTTTGATCAATATCAATACCGCTCTTAACAACATCACAAACCGCAATCTTAATCATTTCTTCAAACGCTCTTTCAACTTAGTCGCTACGCTCTTAGGCATAAAGGATGTGACATCAGCCCCTAAGGACGCTACTTCCTTCAACAAACTTGACGAGACAAAGGATACATGCTCGGACGGCATTAAGAATACTGTTTCAATATCTTGTGCCAAACGGCGATTCGTTAAGGTAATCTGAAACTCATAATCAAAATCCGAGGTCATACGAAGCCCCCGGATTAAGACATTAATTTTCTTCTTGCGTGCATACTCAATAACCAAGGTGTCAAAGGTATCAACCGTGACATTTTTTAAATTCCGGGTTACTTCCTTGAGCATGGCTACCCGCTCATCAATAGTAAAAAGAGCTTTTTTGCTAGTATTGTTTGCTACCGCCACCACTACATGACCAAATATACGCGCAGCCCTTTGGATTACATCCAAATGACCATCAGTTAACGGATCAAAACTACCGGGGTAAATTGCCCCACGACCTTTAGGCATTATTTTGCAACCTTCTGAAAAATAGACAGATACGAAGAACCATAACGCCGCTCTGTAACCACTTCAAAACCTTCCGGCAATTCGACCGTATCATCCTTTTCGAACTGCGCTACAACCAAAGATTGAGGGTGTAATATATCACGGGAGATAAGCAGTTTCAAGGTTTTTTTAGCTAGTCCAAGCCTGTATGGTGGGTCGAAAAAGACGATGTCAAAACGCTTAACTTCGTCGGATAATCTCTTCACGCAAGTAAAAGCATCCCCTTGAATCAAGCGATAATTAACCCCTAATTCAATGCCCAGCAATTGACAGTTTTCGCGGATGGTTTTGGCGTTTAAATCATTATGCTCCACCATCACCACTTCCTTGGCCCCGCGGGAAATCGCCTCCAAACTCACCGCCCCGCTGCCCGCAAAAAGCTCCAATAGGCTTAAATCCCCCATGTCATGACCTAAAATATCAAAAATAGCCGCACGTAGAATGCCCTGGGTCGGCCGAATGCCAGCCGGCATATAAAAATTACGACCCTTATATTTCCCACCTAAAATCTTCATCAATCAATTCCTTATTTTTTAACCCGCTAGTACTAACTCTAAATACTGCGGGTAACGCTTCTTGATGACTTCCTTAATCATGCGGTGATCCGCTTCTTGCAGAAAAGGATCTGCCTGGGTTACTTCGATCGCATCCTTGCGCGCTTTCTCCAAGGTATCCATTTGCGTAATTGGATTAGCTACCTTTAATTCATTAAGCCCATGCTGATGACGGCCGAAATAATGGCCGGGCCCGCGGATTTCTAAATCGTGTTCTGCAATTTTAAAACCATCGGTGGTCTTAACTATAGCCTCAAGCCTTGCCTTTGCTTCTTCCGTCACCGGATCTGCAATCAACACACAGATCGCTTCATGACTGCCCCGTCCAATGCGACCGCGCAATTGATGCAATTGGCTTAAACCAAAACGCTCGGCGTGTTCGATTACCATGACATTGGCATTAGCTACGTCAATACCAACCTCAAGTATAGTGGTTGCCACCAAAATGTCTAGCTCATGCTTTTTAAATTGATCCATGATGGCATCGGTTTCATCCCGTTTCATTTGCCCATGTACCAACCCCATACGCAGCCCTTGAAATTCAAACTGCTGTAAATGCGTGTACATATCCTTAGCTGCTTTTAAGTCGAGCTTTTCACTTTCCTCAACCAAGGGATAAATAATATAGGCTTGCGTTCCTTTTAATACAAGCTCGCGCACCTTTTGATATACCGCCTGCTCCTTGTCTTGCGGAAAATGATAGGTTTTAATTTTGCCACGTCCGGGAGGCAATTCATTGATCACAGATACATCTAAATCACCGTACAGCGTCAGACAAAGCGTACGCGGAATGGGCGTCGCCGTCATAATCAATACGTCTGGATTTGTCCCCTTAGCTGATAATAAAGCCCGCTGATTAACCCCAAATTTATGCTGTTCGTCAATCACCACATAAGACAGCTTCTTAAAAGAAACCGTCTCCTCTAATAAGGCATGGGTACCGATGATTAAATCAATTTCTCCCGCTTTTAATTGCTCATAAAGAGCGTCTTTTTCTTTCTTAGGCGTACTGCTTATCAATAAGGCAACATGAAAATTTCCTGGATCCCCGATTAAAGCATTCGGGGATGACAGATTCTTGAAATATTTCACAAAATTATTGTAATGCTGTTGCGCTAAAATCTCTGTCGGCGCCATAATGGCTGCCTGTTTCTTATTTTTCCATGCCGCAACACAACCAAAAAAGGCTACCACCGTTTTACCGCAACCCACATCGCCTTGAACTAAACGCAGCATCGGTCGCCCCTTAGCCATATCTTCAGCGATCTCAACAATCGCCCGTTGCTGCGCACCGGTTAAGGCAAATGGAAATGATTTACCATATTGAGCGACTAAATCTTTATTAATCTTGTGTGTAATCCCCTGCTTTTGCACAATACTTAGGCGGCGCAAAATAACCGAAACCTGGAATAAGAAAAACTCCTCAAAGGCAATACGTTCCACCGCCTTTTCTTGTTGTTTCGTGTCGGTCGGAAAATGGATTTGAGCAATATTAGTACTAATGTGCCCCAAGCCATGCCGCTTACGTATCGCCGGCGGAATCACATCCTGCATCTGCCCCGTATAAAGCTTTAAACACCCATCAATTAAATTACGCAAATAACGCTGGGTAATTCCCTTGGTCAAGGGATAAACGGGCACAATGCGGCCCATATTAAGACTGCGATCCTCAGGGGAAATCAATTCAAAGTCCGGCACCAACATCTGTAAACGTTTTTGATAGATTTCCACCCGGCCATAGAGGACAATTTCCTGACCCTCTTTAAAATATTTATCCAAATAAGGCTGATTAAACCACACTGCAAAAATGCGTCCGGTCTTGTCTCCCACCGTAATTTCACAGCGGCGATGTTTGGAATAAAAATTACGTTTCCCTACACTTAAGACATGCCCACCCACTGTCTGACGTTCACCCACCGAAACCAAGGCCATAGGGGTTAATTTTGAGCGGTCTTCATAGCGATTAGGGAATAAATATAATAAATCTTCAACCGTAAAAATTCCTAAATTCGCCAATAACTTGGCCTTAGCTGGCCCAACGCCTTTGACAAATTGAATAGCAATCTCATTTAACGGTGATGACATGCGGACATTATAACAAAGGAGTTAGATATTCAGCCACTTAAAAACGCATGGTTTTTAAACGACGGGCAAGTTGCTTGCGGTAGCCTTTATTAAACACCTCTTCAAAATCATAGGCATTCTTAAAGGCTTCATAATGGTCCTGAGTGTCCTTCGCGAGGATTTTATGTTCCACTAAATTAAACACAATATTACCAAAATCATCAGTAGAATTAATCCCCCAATATTTCAATACGCTCATCGTCATAGGACCAAATTTCTTTAAGAGTAAGGTCCTAATACCCTCTAATAATTCCTGACCGTTGACGTGTTTTAATTTCTTATATTTCTGCTGGGCATGAGCCAAGGCTTCCATGACAAACTCATAAGCCTCGGGGTGATAGCGGGAATCCTTCGCATAAACTTCAGACACTAAATTGAAAAACTCATCATCCATTGATTGCATCTTAACACTCAAGCCTTTATTGGTGAAAATGATTTTAATTTATTTTTGCACCGCTATAATACGCGTATGAAAATTTTCTGGAAATCTTACAGCCTCTTATTTTTACTAACCTGCATCGGACAGGTGCTTTATTTCTCTTCCAATGAATCAGCGGAACGCCTTTACTACCTCATGATGATGAGTTTTAACAAAATATATATCCTACCCTACCTGCTTAACATTTTTAATATTCTGTTAACCGCCACATCGTCGGTGATTGTATTCTTCTACGCTTTTAATCTTCCCTGGGCTAAATCAGTAGCCTTAAACCTACTTTATCTGCGCATTTTTTCAGACTTAACAGGGCATCATTACGACATTAAAACCATTCAAAGCTCCTTCGCCCAAAATCAACAAACCGGCATCCTCAACATCATCGCCTTTATATTCCCCATCATCCCGTCCTACATCGCCCATTATCGCTACGCAAAATCTTCTTAAATCTAAAAAACTAGTGCAGACATAAAGAAGCCCCTGTATCCGTTGGACACAGGGGCTTTAAAGAAACCGGTAACGTTCTACTCTCCCATAGCTGTGAAACTACAGTACCATCGACCTTGGTGGGCTTAACTTCCGTATTCGGAATGGGAACGGGTGTAACACCACCAGTAAAGTTACCGGAAAATCTAATAGACAATTATGAAATATAGGACAATAAAATAACGAGGGCAAAAAATAAAATATGATCAAGCGTTCGGCAGATTAGTACCACTTAGCTTAAACCCTTACGGGTCTTACACCTGTGGCCTATCAACGTCGTAGTCTACAACGTGCCTTCAGATCCGAAGATCATCGATGATTCATCTTGAAACGGGCTTCGCACTTATATGCATTCAGCGCTTATCCCTTCCGAATATGGCTACCCAGCCATTGCCCTTGGCAGGACAACTGGAACACCAGAGATTCGTATCTCCCGGTCCTCTCGTACTAAGGAGATCTTTTCTTCAATCATCGTGCGCCCACACCAGATAGAGACCGAACTGTCTCACGACGTTCTAAACCCAGCTCACGTACCCTTTTAACCGGCGAACAGCCGGACCCTTGGGACCTTATACAGCCCCAGGATAGGATGAGCCG
>JACCDV010145723.1_pt1 | contig 59095 bp, 52 predicted proteins | sample 7446131 | NCBI WGS metagenome assembly JACCDV01 (sample SAMN15323448, study PRJNA562643) | freshwater metagenome | isolation source: river surface water | place: USA:Blue River Watershed | collected 2017-08-17
AGGTGAACTCACCCATTTATTGACTTTAGAGGGTTTGTCTAAAGAGCATATTCTTCATATCCTAGATACTGCCAAACAGTTTGTGGCTGTCAATGACTCAGATAGAGAGGTTAAAAAAGTGCCTTTGTTAAGAGGCACCAATGTTTTTAATCTCTTCTTTGAAAATTCCACTCGTACCAGAACCACCTTTGAATTGGCTTCCAAGCGTTTGTCAGCCGATGTGGTTAATCTAGATATACAAACATCATCGACGGCCAAGGGTGAGACCTTGCTTGACACCATTGATAACTTGGTAGCGATGCAAGCTGATATTTTTGTGGTGAGACACAAAACCACAGGCGCAGCAGTAGAGGTGGCGCAACATTTACCCCCGCATGTTCATGTGATCAATGCGGGTGATGGTACTAATCAACACCCAACGCAAGGTTTACTAGATATGTACACCATGCGTCATTACAAGCAAGACTTTTCCAAGATCAAGGTAGCCATCATTGGAGACATTGTTCATAGTCGTGTGGCCAAATCAAACATTCATGCGCTGACTACATTGGGTTGCAAAGAAATCCGAGCCATTGGTCCTGAGAGTTTGCTACCCAAAGACCTCAATATGATGGGTGTCAAAATTTTCAACAACATTGAAGAGGGTTTAAAAGATGTTGATGTTGTGATGACACTCAGAATCCAAAAAGAACGCATGGAAGCAGGTCAAGTACCAGAAGGCGATGAGTTCTTCAAGCAATGGGGTCTCACCAAAGAAAGACTTCAATTAGCCAAGCCCGATGCTATCGTGATGCACCCAGGCCCGATGAACCGAGAGGTAGAGATTGCCAGTGAAGTGGCCGATGGCCCGCAAGCGGTGATTCTTAAGCAAGTAACGTTTGGTATTGCAGTGCGCATGGCAGTGATGTCGATTGTGGCGGGTAATTAGGTTTTTAATAAGAACAATTAATTTGTGATTAAAAAAGCCAGTTCAATTTTTTGAACTGGCTTTTTAGTTGATGATGTTATTGAGATAATAAGATCAACGATGCAATTAGCAAGAATCAATTTTGATTGTGCCAAATGGACAATCTGATGGTTGAAATGATATCTTCACTTCATATCCAATCATGGTGATGGCATGCAGTAATCTTAAGAATTCAACATGCTTGTGATCGCCATTAAAAAACTGAATTGACTTTTGAGAGTTCAGGCCTGGGCTACCCATGCAAGTGATGGCATTTAAATTCTTAAGCTTAGTTTTCTGGATAAAGAATTCACAGATGCGATTCTTTGCTACGATCATTGACGCTGCCTTTTCATCTTGCTCTAACTCATTGACCAGGGCTGCACTCATGGCAGCTTTTTACTCATGATTAACGCCTGTATCTCTTGGAAAATAGTTCATACGAATACCCATCTTGAATCCTCTCTAGAAAAGTTGAATGGAAAGAACAGGGTAAATAGAAACAAAAGGTTTGTATATCAGCTACTTTGGATTTTGTTGTAGGAAAAATCTTACATGAATAGACTAAATCATTGATTGCTTGAAGGAGAGCGGCGCAAAAGAGGAGCCCTTATACGAGTTATTTTAAAATGGAGAGTTAATTGAAATCATTCAAGGTCCATTCAGTGGTTTATCGGGTTTCTTTAAGAAACTTCAAAAGTTACCGGATGGTTCTACAAGGGCTTTACTTCTTGTTGAAGTTTTAGCTTCTGTACAAAAATTACAAATTCAATTATCACATTTAAAAAGGACTTAAAGTAATCTTGTATTGATGATTCCTATAAAAGTTTATGAAAATCATTGAAATCAATCTTTTTAGCTCGCTCATTTAAAGATGCTAGGCGTTTTGAACTTAACGACAGCGTTGTAAAGCCATACATAAGAAACACAAAATAAAATCCCAAAGCACTGTAATACCCAAGTATTGTTCCACCAAATAATTGCCGGAAAAACTCCTAAGCTTGATAGCAACCATAGGTAGGGGGAGGTTTTGGCGTTCTTGGCATAGGATGCGGTATTTTTAGTTGGGTTAACCTCAGCCCAGCGGATTAATCGACGGTATATTAATGAGTGAAAGTGAGCGCCATCAGGTAGTCCCGGATTTTTACCTTGGTGAACTTTGCGTCGCCAAATAGTGAATAAGGTTTCAAAAATGGGGTAAGCGTTGACCATCAATGCAAACCATGGGGAAACTGTTGGATTCCGTTTCACTAACAGAATGGATAGTGCTGCAATTAAAAAACCAACTAGATAAGCACCCCCATCTCCCAGAAAAATTAGGCCACGGGGATAGTTCCAGATAAAGAATCCGCTAATTGCTCCAATCACAATCAGACAGGAAAAAGCCAAAATGGGGTCACCTACTTTAAAAGCAATATACCCTATAGCCAATAAACTGATAATTCCAACCATGCTGGCTAAGCCATTAAAGCCGTCAATGATATTGTATGCATTGGCTAAGCCTGTGATTGCAATGATTGTTAATGTGACTGATAAAAAACCGATTTCTAAAAAATTATTGATTGTCGGCAGGTGAACATCGCTGATCCAAATATTCAAAAAGTGGCCTACTAATGCAGCAGAAAGAGCTGTTGCAATTAGACGTACCTTAACACTAATATTTTTAGTGACGTCCTCTAGCAGGCCAGCCAGAAAGCTTGGCAGTGCACAGACCATCAGTTGTGTTAAAAGAATTCCCAGTTCGAGCTTAAAGAAAATAAGCGCGTATATCGATGTAAATAATAGTGAAAAAAAGATACCAACTCCACCAACCCGCGGCACAATTTGAGTATGAAATTTCTGAGGCCCTGATAAATCATGGTCACTGGTAATTTTTTCATGAAGGTGTTGATAGCGCACTAATCCTAGAGTGGATATAAGGCTCAGTATGAAAGACAGGATGAAAAAATTCATTGAATGATTATAGTTTTTTGAAGTGCAAAGTATAGGGAATGTATAATTAGTCCTTATAATTTTAAATAGATAACGTAACTATTTAGATTTTAACATACTGATTTATATAGAAAATTAATATACCTTGCTTTAAGGTAGGGCTGTAGCGTGCTTATGAAAATACTTTTAAAAAATAAAAGAGCAGTTTTTTTCAACTTAATAAATTCATTAGGTGTGTATAGAGCTAAAATTCAAGGTACTATGAATTAGTGAGTCGAATCATTGGGGGAGATAAAGATATGTGTCTAAATCATATGTGTCTAAATCCTTAGGTGTGCGCTTCTCCAGACTGAATATTGCTTAAACATTTATTGCTATAAATCTGATCATAATACGAAACTTTAGAAATGTTCATTGTAAGTGCGTATATGTATATTCTCGTACGTCACAGATTTTGCTGAAAAAGTCTTAACAGGATTGTTTTTAAAACCTAATATTTATGAATATCAAATGCTCAAGGGAGATATTAAGTCAAAAAATTTATGGATTGCGATTGATCGATTTTGAAAGGACTGTTCTCTTGAGTTGCATGAATTCCAAGATGTCAGTTATAAAGAGGCGTGGAATCGGGCGCTAGCTACTACACTTAAATTTAATGAATTCAGATTCACCCATTGTTACTCTTTTAAGGCGCCTTTGGTGTCATATTAGCCCGCGTCGTCGTGGGCAGTTTGTGTTGCTGTTGGTGTTGATGTTACTTGCCTCCTTTGCGGAGGTCCTTAGTATTGGCGCTGCGCTACCTTTTCTTGGGACACTAACAGCCCCTGAGCATATTTTTTATATGCCTGTTGCGCAACCTATGATTCAGACTCTTAAGCTAACCGAGCCAAAGGAACTTCTTTTGCCTCTTACTATTTTCTTTGGTTTGGCAGCGGTAATCGCCGGCGCTATGCGATTGCTATTGCTGTGGGCAAGCACTAGGTTATCTTTTGCTACGGGTGCTGATCTTGGTATTAATATTTATCGTCGTACACTTTATCAGTCCTATGCGGTGCATTGCGCGCGTAATAGTAGCGAAGTGATTGCTGGAATTTCAGGAAAAGCTAATGGAGTTATTTATAACACCATCATTCCGGTTTTAACTCTTGTTAGTGCTAGCGTTATGCTCATTGCTATTCTTGTCGCCTTGCTGGTGGTTCAGCCTGTAATCGCATTAATAACTTTCGGAGGCTTCGGGCTCATTTATTTGGTTATTGTTTATCTTACTCGCAAGCAATTGATGGCTGATAGTAAGTGTATTGCACGTGAATCTACTCAAGTGATCAAATCTCTTCAAGAGGGGTTGGGTGGGATACGTGATGTTCTAATTGACGGTAGTCAAGAGACCTATTGCGAAATTTATCGTAATGCAGACTTTTCCCTACGTCGTTCACAGGGAAATAGCTTATTCATTAGCACTAGTCCGCGTTACGTTATGGAGGCATTAGGTATGCTTCTTATCGCGGCGTTAGCATATTTCCTGGCTCAACAGGACGATGGTCTTGCTAAAGCCATTCCTATTTTAGGTGCCTTAGCCCTGGGGGCGCAAAGATTATTACCAGTTTTACAGCAAGCGTATGGCTCTTGGTCTCAAATAAATAGTGGGCATGCCTCATTAAAAGATGCTCTTGAATTGTTGGATCAGCCGTTGCCGGATTTCGCTTATCAGTCAGTTACGCAGTTACCATTTAATCGTGACATCACTCTTAGACATATTAAATTTCGTTATGGAGAGCAATCATCTAATGTTCTCAATCAACTTAACCTCACTATTTCCAAGGGAAGTCGCGTTGGCTTTATCGGCACTACGGGAAGTGGTAAAAGTACATTGCTTGATATTGTGATGGGTTTACTGCATCCAACAAATGGGCAACTTGAGATTGATGGTCAACCCATAAGCCCTGCAAACCTTCGCGCTTGGCAGTCCCATATTGCTCATGTACCACAAGCAATCTTTTTGGCCGACAGTACGATTGAAGAAAATATTGCCTTTGGCGTACCAAAGGATCGAATCGATCATTTTCGAGTTAAGCGCGCGGCTGAGCAGGCGCAAATTGCAGAGAGCATTGAGAAATGGCCAAGTCAATATCAAACCTTTGTTGGTGAAAGAGGAGTCCGTCTTTCTGGTGGTCAGCGTCAACGTATTGGTATTGCCCGCGCACTGTATAAGCAAGCTGATGTAATTATTTTTGATGAGGCTACTAGCGCTTTGGATGGCGAAACTGAGCAGGCTGTTATGCAGGCTATCGAAAACCTAGATAAAGAACTTACTCTTTTGATTATTGCCCATCGCCTAACTACCTTAAAAAGTTGCACTCAAATAGTTGAATTAAGTGATGGCAATGTTAAGCGTATTGGCAGTTATCAAGACATCGTAAATCAATGAATACCTATGATTTTAAAAGAAAATAATCCCACCATTCTAGTAACCGGAGCTGATGGTTTTATCGGTTCACATCTGACTGAGGCTTTAGTGCGACATGGGTACAGAGTGAGAGCCTTAGTTATGTATAACTCATTTAATTCTTGGGGTTGGTTAGATTATTGCGCTCCTGATATAAAAGGGCAATTTGAGATATTCGCTGGAGACATTCGTGATCCACATGGAGTGAAAGAGGCCATGAGGGGGTGTGAAGCCGTGCTACATTTGGCTGCGCTGATTGCAATTCCATACTCCTACCATTCTCCTACTGCTTATGTAGATACTAATGTTAAGGGTACACTTAACGTCTTGCAGGCAGCTAGAGAGCTAGGGGTTAAGCGAGTAATTCATACTTCAACTAGTGAGGTATATGGTACAGCGCGTTTTGTTCCAATTACCGAAGAGCATCCTTTGCAGGGACAGTCTCCGTACTCGGCCACTAAGATTGCAGCCGATCAGTTGGCATATTCTTTTTATGCATCATTCGACTTACCTGTGGTTATTGTGCGGCCATTTAATACTTATGGTCCACGACAGTCAGCACGAGCAGTCATCCCTACTATCATTACGCAGATTGCAAATGGTAAGCGCCAAATTAAGTTGGGGGCAGTTTCTCCCACACGTGACTTTAATTACGTCAAAGATACCGTAGATGGTTTTATTGCTGCCCTTAATTCTGAGAATGGATTGGGTCAGGTTATTAACCTTGGCAGTAATTTTGAAGTATCCGTGGGTGAAACTGCTCAACTAATAGCGGAAGCCATGAATGCTCAGATTGAGATCATTACAGATGAAGAGCGTCTGCGCCCAGAAAATTCAGAGGTTGAACGACTGTGGGCGGATAATACGAAAGCTGTTGAGTTATTTGGGTGGAGACCAAAATATGGAAGCAGAGAGGGTTTTAAGCGAGGTCTAACCGAGTCTGCTGAGTGGTTTTCTCGTCCTGAGAATCTGTGCGGATATAAATCCGATATTTACAATCTCTAGTTAGCATGAGTAATAATCCCGTTCTAGCCGCTCAAGTTGTAAATGCTATCCGCTCAGTTGTTGGGGAAGGACCAGTGTCATTACATGAGCCTAGGTTTAATGGCAACGAATGGCTTTATCTTAAAGAATGCCTTGATTCTACATATGTCTCATCAGTTGGTGGGTTTGTTAATCGGTTTGAGAATGATTTGGCTAATTTTACTGGCGCAAAATATGCTGTAGCGGTGGTTAATGGTACAGCCGCACTTCATGTTGCATTAAGCCTTGCGGGTGTTCATGCTGGCGATGAGGTATTGGTGCCTGCCCTTACATTTATTGCTACTGCTAACGCAGTTAAATACTGTAATGCAACCCCTCATTTTGTGGACAGTGAAGTGGGTACACTTGGTATAGATGCAGTCAAACTGCGTGAATACTTAGTTGCCCATACCGAAAGAAAATCGGGTCAATGCGTTAACCGAGCTACTGGAAAGGTGATACGGGCACTTATACCCATGCACACCTTTGGGCACCCGGTAGATATTGATGGCCTGCTGGCTATTGCGCATGATTTCAATATTACTTTAGTGGAAGATGCTGCTGAATCTCTGGGTAGTTATTATGATGGACGGCATACTGGAACTTTTGGCTTGCTGGGAACGCTTAGTTTTAATGGTAACAAAACCATCACTACCGGCGGCGGCGGGGCAATATTAACCAATAATGTCGAGATTGCACGGCATGCAAAGCATTTAACTACTACCGCTAAGCTCCATCATGCATGGGAATTTCGACATGATGAAATTGGTTATAACTACCGTCTTCCAAATATCAATGCTGCTTTGGGTTGCGCCCAGTTAGAACAATTGCCAGCTGTGCTGAATGCAAAAAGGATCCTATTTGAGCGATACAAGGATGCCTTTTCAAAAGTGAATGGTGTTAAATTGTTCGCCGAGCCTTCGAAATGTCAGAGTAATTACTGGTTACAAACACTGTTGGTTGATGTTCAAAATGTAGATCAACGAGATATGATATTGAAGGCCACGAATGATGCTGGTTTTATGACGCGACCAGCTTGGATATTGATGGATGAATTGACTCCATTTAAAACTTGCCCACACATGGATCTAACCATATCGAAATCTCTAGAGCGACGTTTGATTAATATCCCAAGTAGCTCGTATTTATTCTTGGCCACGTGATGACTAAACCTCAGTTAATCTTAATTGGTGCTGGCGGACATGCCCGTTCATGTATCGACGTGATTGCAGAGCAGGGTCAATTTAAAATTGCAGGATTGATTGGATTGCCAGAGCAGAAGGATGTGACACACTTAGATTATGGTCATGACGTAATTGGTGTTGATAGTGATTTGGATCATTTAGCAAAAATCATTCGGTATGCTTTTGTTGCTATTGGCCATATGAAAAGTGCTGAGCACCGAATTCGTCTTTATCATCAACTTGTGCATCTAGGTTATGAATTACCGGTCATCATTGCTCCCACTGCGCATGTTTCTCGACATGCAAAAATTGGTCCTGGAACTATTGTCATGCATGGAGCTATAGTTAATGCTGGCGCTAGCGTTGGAAATAACTGCATTATTAATAGTCGCGCGTTGGTGGAGCATGATGTAAGGATTGAGGATCACTGCCATATTTCCACCGGAACGATTCTAAATGGTAATGTTTCAATTGGGGCCGGCAGCTTTATTGGTAGCGGTAGCATCATTAAGAATGGAGTTACTGTGGGGTCAAATTGTTTGATAGGGATGGGAGTAGGGCTGCGAAATAATTTAGACAATTGCGTAAAATTTTTAGGGCATGGAAGAGATGAGCAATAAATCAACCCTCATCATTGCTGAGGCAGGCGTGAATCATAATGGCGATATGGGCTTGGCTATGCAGTTAATTGATGCTGCTGCAGAAGCTGGTGCAGACGTAGTTAAATTCCAGACATTTAGCGCTATTCGTCAAGTAACGGCTCATGCTCGTAAGGCTGATTATCAAATTAAGGTGACGGATAGCTCAGAAACTCAGCAAGAAATGCTCAGTCGATTGGAGCTTACGGAAGCAATGCACCATCAACTAATCGCACATTGCAAAAAACGTAATATTGAATTTTTATCCACAGGATTTGACATTGAAAGCGTAGATCTATTGATGCGGCTTGGTCAACAATATTTTAAAATACCATCTGGGGAAATAACCAATCTACCCTATCTGCGACATGTTGGTTCGATTGGTAAGCCGGTGATTCTTTCCACTGGAATGGCCACAATAGGAGAGGTAGAAGATGCACTAAATGTATTGATTGATGCTGGCACAATTCGGTCTCTTATAACAATATTGCACTGCAACACTGAATATCCCACATCTTTTGAAGATGTGAATTTGATGGCAATTAATACCATGCGAAGTGCTTTTGGGGTTTCGGTTGGTTACTCCGACCATACTTTAGGCATTGAAGTGCCTATTGCTGCAGTGGTACTAGGTGCTGAAGTTGTCGAAAAGCATCTTACTTTGAGCAGAGAACTGCCTGGGCCAGACCATAGAGCCAGCTTGGAGCCAATTGAATTCAAAGCGATGGTTGGTGCCATTCGTAATATTGAGAGTGCTATGGGAGATGGAATTAAACGGCCTAGTCCTGGTGAGCTAAAGAATAAATCAATAGTACGAAAATCTTTAGTGGCGAAAAAGCCCATCATGGCTGGAGAAGTATTTTCTAAAGAGAATGTAACTGTAAAGAGGCCTGGCACGGGAATATCACCTATGCACTGGGATAATGTAATGGGTCAATTAGCACCCCGTAATTTTTTAATTGATGAATTGATAGTTTTGTGAAAAAAATCTGTGTTGTTACTGGATCTCGAGCTGACTATGGCTTACTTAGGCCAGTGATGGAGAGGGTGCGCACCTCGCTCACACTTGATTTGCAGCTCATCGTCACTGGAATGCATTTATCTCCCGAATTTGGATCAACTGTTAATTTAATAGAGAAAGATGGTTTTCGTGTCGATCGAAAGGTTGAGACTCTGCTTAGCTCCGATACTGCTGCTGGTGTGACTAAATCAATGGGGATAGGACTTATTGGGTTTGCGGATATCTTTAGTGAGTTAAAGCCCGACTTACTGTTAGTGCTTGGTGATAGATTCGAGATTTTTGTTGCCGCGACCGCGGCGATGGTTGCCCGTATTCCTATCGCACATTTGCACGGAGGTGAATTAACAGAGGGTGCATTTGATGATGCAATGCGCCATAGCATTACAAAGCTATCTCATTTACATTTTGTTGCGGCAGATGAATATCGAAAAAGGGTTATTCAATTGGGGGAGCAGCCAGATAAAGTTTTCTTAACTGGCGCTATTGGGATCGATAATATTTTAAGTTTAAAATTACTAGGACGGGGTGAGTTAGAGCGTGAATTGGGAATTAAATTTAGTTTGCGTAATTTGTTAATTACTTTTCATCCCATTACGCTCGAGCATAATGCCAGCTTAATGCAGTTAGATGAGTTGTTATACGCCCTAGAGTCGTTAAGCAATACAACTCTTATATTCACAATGCCCAATGCAGATAATGAGAGCAGGGGCTTGATGAAAAAAATTCAGAACTTTTGTTTAGGGCATTCAAATGCTCACGTCTTTACCTCGCTTGGGCAGTTAAATTACCTATCTTGCATCAAGCAAATGGACGGGGTCATTGGGAATTCATCAAGTGGTTTGATTGAGGTTCCAAGCCTCAATAAGGGAACTATCAATATTGGAGATCGTCAAAAGGGGAGGTTGAAGGCATCTAGCGTCATTGACTGTGATCCCAATAGATTATCTATTGCAAATGCTATCGCCACTTTGTATTCGGATGAATTTCAATCAGGACTTAAGGGGGTATCAAATCCATATGGCGGCGGTGGAGCTAGCAATATGATCGTGAGAATTCTAGAAGAGCAGAATTTTAATAAACTACTCAAAAAGAACTTCTATGATGTTTCCATTTAAATCTAATCTGGAAACGTAGGTCATAAATATCATTCAAATATGAATCAATTAAGCAAAAAACTATTGGATTCTTTTTCTAATCATCATTCCAATATTCTTTTCAAGGACTGTGGTAACAATTACGTATCTTATGCTGATCTTTTAAGAATTTTTGAAGACGGCTCGTTTTGCATTACTGAAAAAAAATTAGTTTTATGTTTGGCAGATAACACGATTGGAGGTTTGTCTGGCTATTTGAGTTTGATTCTTTCAAATGCAATTCCATTAATGGTCTCGCCTTCAATTTCAGTCAAGGCTTTAAACAATTTGATTTTATCTTACAAGCCAAATTTTGTATGGCTTCCTGAATTTAAAAAAAACGATATTGAGTATTCTAAGTATTTGATTGGTTTCCATGGGTACTGCCTACTTTCTTTAGGAAATCATAGTTTACAAATTAATGAATCTCTTGGGTTAATGTTGAGCACTTCAGGTAGTACTGGAAGTTCTAAATATGTTCGTCTGTCTCACGAGAATATTTTGTCAAATGCATGCTCAATAGCTAGTTATTTAGGGCTTAGTAGCGCGGATATACCCATCACAACTTTACCTCCAAGTTATTCATATGGATTATCAGTTATTCATAGCCATATTATTGTTGGTGCCACGATTGCAGTTACAACCAAAAATTTCTTTGACCGTGAATTTTGGAATTTTTTTCACAGAGCAGGGGTATCAAGTTTGAGTGGCGTTCCCTATCACTATGAGATGCTTAAGAAATTAAGATTTTTCAAGATGCAAATACCAAGTCTGCGTATCCTTACCCAGGCAGGGGGGCGCATGAGTATTGATTTGGCGAAAGAGTTTGCTCTTCACTGTGAAAACTATGGAATTAAATTTTTTGTCATGTATGGTCAAACTGAAGCCACTGCGCGCATTTCTTATTTGCCACCTCAGAAAGCGCTCGATAAAATTGGTAGTGTGGGAATCGCTATTCCTGATACTGAGATTTGGCTCGAGGATATTAATGGCAGGGTTGTTACGGGAGAAGGTATCGATGGTGAGTTAATTTGCAAGGGGCCTCACGTATCCATGGGATATGCTGAAAATCACGAAGATTTGGCGAGAGGTGATGATCTAAATGGTGTGCTTCGAACTGGTGATTTAGCTAAGTTTGATGCAGATGGTAATCTCTATGTCGTTGGTCGGTTGGCGAGATTTATTAAGCTATTCGGATACAGGGTTAACCTTTCGGATATTGAGAATTTTTTGCAGGAAAACGGATATGTTGCTGCTTGCTCAGGCAGAGATGATAAACTGGAAATCTATGTTGAGCGCCTCGAAGTGGATCATGCTGAGAATATAAGACTAAAAGTAATGGAGTATTTGAAAGTTGCAGCGTCAGGAGTAGTTGTATATGGCGTTCCAAGTCTTCCGCGTAATAGTTCTTATAAGATTTGCTATAGTGAATTGACTCCAAATATCGGAGATTTTCTTGCATGAATGTACCTGACTTGTCACCTTGGCTGAAGATCGAGCCATATTCTCTTGGCGCAAATGAGAAATCACAAATCATGCTGGCTACCCTTAGAGATTTAACTTGCTGGCATGTTTCTGAATGCGAGGCCTATAGAAAGATCTTGACCTTGCAGGGGATCAATGCTGGGGCGCTATTTCAAGTTCAGGATATTCCATTCATTCCAGTTCGTTTGTTTAAAGAGTTTGATTTATTAAGCATCGAACATCAAAATATTTTTAAGACTATGAATTCTTCCGGCACTACCGGGCAGTTGACTTCAAAGATATATTTAGATCGTGAAACTTCGGCCATGCAGATTAAGGCTCTTTCTCGCATTATGGGTGAGTTACTGGGAAGTAAGCGGCTTCCCATGTTAATTATTGACTCCCCAAGCATTTTAAAAGATCGAAAAGCATTCTCAGCAAGAGGTGCTGGCATATTAGGATTTTCTCTCTATGGCACGGATATTACGTATGCTCTTGATGATTCGATGAATCTTGATTTTCAGCGCATTGAGGAGTTTGTTGATCGACATAAGGGTGAGCCTATCTTTATTTTTGGATTTACGTTCATGATCTGGCAGTATTTTTTGCAACCATTAAAGAAAATGGGTAAAAAATTATCAATTGAATCTGGACTTTTGCTACATGGGGGTGGCTGGAAAAAGTTGCAAGACCAATCCGTAGTTGCTGATATTTTTCGCAAGACTGCAATAGATTTAATTGGTATTGATAGGGTTACGAACTATTACGGTATGGTAGAGCAAACTGGGTCCTTGTTTATGGAGTGCGAAGCAGGGCATTTGCACGCACCTGTTTTTGCGGACGTTATCATTCGGAATCCAAAGTCATTTAATGTTGCTGGTGTTGGCCAAGAGGGGGTTATTCAAGTCTTATCAATTTTGCCGCTGAGCTATCCTGGACATTCGTTAATTACCGAAGATATGGGCGTTTTACATGGCGAAGATGATTGTCTGTGTGGCCGTCTGGGCAAGCACTTTAGTGTGCTCGGGCGAATGGCTAAGGCGGAAATTCGCGGATGCAGCGATACCCAGGAAATAAATGCTTAACTTACCTGTTGAAATGATTGTAGGTGATAGTTTGGATGACATGCAATGTCAGCCATTGCCCCCATACTCTAATGAGGCAATAGAATTCTTATCTGACCTATCTAAGGCGTTGCTTTCTATGCCTGTAGTAAGAGAGTATCCAGATATCGCTGCCTTTGGGTATTGGTGCCGAAGGGCGCGCTTATCAAAGCTTTCGGAAAGTTTTGATAGAACCAGAGAGAGATTGGGACGCGGCCTTCTTTTCCATGTTGCCCCGGCTAATGTGCCAGTCAATTTTGCTTTTTCACTAGCATTTGGCTTGCTCTCTGGAAATGCAAATATCATACGTATTTCGGAGGCAAATCATATTCAGGCAAGGATTATTTGCCGTGAGATATCTCGGCTATTGGCTGAGGTTAATCACACTCGCATTTCAACTATGATTAGGGTTATTAGTTACCCAAGAGATGATTTAATTACTGCTGCGATTTCAAAAGTTTGCAATGCTCGAGTTTTATGGGGTGGAGATGCAACAATTTCACATTTGCGCTCGATGCCAACAAGGCCTAGATGTGTAGATGTTAGTTTCGCAGATCGTTACTCCATCTGCATTCTCGGTGCCGAAGCAATTCTAGCCGCTGACGACATAGCATTAAAAAGACTCGCAAAATCTTTTTATAATGATGTATATACATTAGATCAAAATGCATGCTCTTCCCCTCATCTTGTAATCTGGCAAGGTGATGAGTGCAAGATTGAAGAGGCAATGCTTAAGTTTTGGGCTGAAATTGAAGCCTATCTTCTTTCTCGGCCAGTCCCCCATGCGATTCATGCTTCTGAAAAGTTCAATCATCTTTGTCGCATAGCTTTGCAGATGGATTCATGGGTTAAGGCAGTTCGACATCAGAATTTAATATATAGAGTTCGCTTGAGCAGGATTCCTGATGGAATAGAAAAGCATAGGGGGTCTTGTGGCTTTTTCTTCGAAGTGGTTGATAATGACTTTGATCAACTGAAATTGATTGTGAATGAGCGATTTCAGACGGCCACATATTTTGGGGTAGATGCAAAAAAAATTATTCATATGATCAGAGAGGAAGGATTAATTGGCTTAGATCGAATTGTGCCAATTGGAAATGCGCTGGATATTGGGGTTATTTGGGATGGTTATGATTTAATTGCTACTTTATCTAGAATAATTGCTGAGGAGTAGAGGGTTTAAATGAGGAGTGTATATGACAAATAATGAGAAATATATTGATGCATTTATTAAGACATTTTTAATAGAAGAGTCAAAATTAAGCAATCTCAAATATCAATCCATTAGCACTTGGGATAGCGTCGGTCACATGGGGCTTATAGCGGCTCTTGAGGAGGCGTTTCATGTGGAGTTGGACATTGATGACATCATAGATTTTTCTAGCTATGAAACAGGGAAAGAGATTCTTAAAAAATATAACGTTGATATTGAGTAATTTTTGATGAGTGAAAAATCTCCCCTTAAGACTCTTGATATCAACGAAATTATTAGGTGTCAGAGAAATCGTTATCCTGTTTTGTTAATTGATAAAATTCTGGATTTGGTTCCCGGTGAAAGAGCAACTGGTATTAAATGCTTCACCTACAACGAGTGGTTTTTCCCCGGTCATTTTGATGATGAGCCAAATGTTCCTGGATTTATTCAGATCGAGAGCTTAGTCCAAACATTTATTCTTACTTTTTTGTGTAAGGAAGAATATATAGGAATGAAGACAAATTTCGTATCTATTAATAATATTAAATTTAAGCGAAAAATTATTCCTGGAGATGTACTAAGGATTAATGCAATCTTAACCTCCTTTAAGAGAGGGGTTGCGGTCGGGACTGCAATTAGTTACGTTGATAACGAAATTGCCTGTAGTGCTGAATTTGTGGTCTCAGTTCCGGCGATTCTTGATCAGTTTAAGCCAAGAAATTAAAGGATTTTTATGCTTCGAGTGGCGGACTATATTATGCAGCGGCTAGTGGAGGCCGGTATTGGATGTGTTTTTCATGTCACGGGTCGAGGCGCTTTATTTCTAAGTGATGCTCTTGCAAAAAGTACAGAGCTTCGTGCTGTTTCTCTGCATCATGAGCAGTCCTGTGCTTTTGCGGCAATAGGTTATGCTGAGAAAACAGGTAACTTAGGCGCATGTTTAGTTTCTACGGGCTGCGCATCAACAAATGCTATTACTGGGGTTTTATCTGCATGGCAGGATGGGGTTCCTTGTATTTTTATTTCCGGCCAGAATATTCTGCGTGAAACAACAAGATTTACTGGCATACCTCTGCGGACATATGGTCAGCAAGAGGCTGACATTATTGAGTTGGTTGGATCAATTACTAAATATTCACGCATGATTACAAAGCCTGAAGATATTGTTGAGGCTATGGACTTAGCGCTTCACGAGGCTCAATCTGGTCGAAAGGGTCCAGTTTGGCTAGATATCCCACTTGATCTCCAAAGTGCATTAATCGATCCCAGTAAAATCTCTAAAACAAAAATTACAAATGAGCAGATTGCCAAATCCCCGTTGCTTGATGACGTTGCGGAAATTGTTAAATCCCTTCATGAGGCAAGACGCCCAGTTGTTTTAATTGGAAGTGGAGTGAGATCCGCTGGCGCTGAGGAAAAGCTTAAAAAGTTCATTGAGCGCTGGCATCTACCTTTGACATTTACAGCGGCAGCTCCAGATACGTATGGAACTACTAATGACTTGTCCATAGGATCTGTTGGTGCAATGGGGTGCACTAGAGCTGGAAATTTTGCAATTCAAAATGCCGACTTTGTGCTTGTATTGGGCTCTCGATTAACCTCTCTTAATACTGGAATTGATTTTTGTAAATTCGCTCGCGCTGCGCGTATAGTTGTTGTAGATATTGATCCACTTGAACATAGCAAAGAGACGATCAGCATAGACAAGATTATAGAGAGTGATATCTCCAAATTTTTAGATTTAATGGACGGCGCAATCCCCAAGACAACCGATGGTGTTTGGTTGAAAAAGTGTGCGCATTGGAAGAATTTATTTGGCCATATCGAGCCTACTTTTAACTCAAATGATGCCGTTGATTTATATCAGCTGGCGGATCGCTTAAGTGTGGTGTTATCTGGACCTTCAACATTAGTGACTGATTCAGGTTTGGTTGAGGTTATTCTACCTTCAAATATTCGGTTTTCATCTGGAGTGAGATGTATACATCCTGCCTCTCAAGGAGCAATGGGATTTGCTTTGCCAGCTGCGATTGGCGCTCAACATGCAACCCCGCAGCTAGTGATTGCGGTTGTTGGGGACGGCTCAATAATGATGAATCTTCAGGAGTTAGAGAGCATTAGATACCATAAACTTCCTATAAAAATAATAGTCATTAATAATAATTTATATTCAATCATTCGTCGGAGGCAGCGGGATTTATTTCGTAAGCGAATAATTGGCACAGACCCTAGCAATGGTGTAAGTTGTCCAGAGTTTTCTAGTATTGCAACATGTTTCGGTTTGAAGTATCTGAAGATAGAAAATCCTTCTCAGCTTGATGCAGGATTGAAGCAAATTATTGAACATAATGGACCCCTGCTCTGCGAAATTATTGGCAGAGAAGATCAGGGATATATAGAGGTTGGACAAGCACGCAGTGAAATTGATAATCGTTTAGTCAGGCGACCGCTTGAAGATCAAGCCCCCTTTATAAATCGCGATATTTTTATGCAAGAGATGGTTATTGATCCAATTGATCAGTAGGAATATATATGTCATTTATAACTCTTAGAAGCGGGCGTAAAGTTGGGGACTATCTAAGCCCATATATTATTGCAGAGCTAAATACAAGTCATTTTGGTGATTTAGAAATTGCAAAAAAAATGATTGAGCAGGCTAAGCAGGTGGGTTGCGATTGTGTAAAATTTCAATCATGGAGTGCGGAAACTTTGTATAGCGAAAGCTATTACAAGCAAAATCCAATTTCTAAAAGAATGATTGCCAAGTTTAGCCTTGAAGAAAATGATTTATTAGTGTTATCAGAATACTCTTCAAGTATAGGTGTAGATTTTGCTTCAACTCCTTATTCTGTGAAAGAGGCAAAATTTTTAGTTGATAAGTGTAATGTTCCATTTATTAAAGTTGCGTCAATGGAATTAAATCATCTTTCGTATTTAACTGAAATAGCTGGACTTAATGTGCCTATCATTCTTTCTACTGGAATGGGAACGCTTGAGGAGATTTATCAAGCAGTTGAGGCAATCAGAAGAGGTGGTAATGACGATATAGTGATATTACATTGCATATCAGTATATCCAGCACCCGTTGAAGCAATTAGATTGCAGAATATTTTGGGCTTAAGAAGTGAGTTTCCTATGCATCCAATTGGATATTCTGACCATAGTGATGGTACGGATATTGCTGTGGCATCAGTGGCGCTTGGTGCTTGTATTATTGAAAAACACTTTACGCTTGATAGTTCTCGAATTGGCATGGACAATCAAATGGCAACAGAGCCTGATGATTTGCGCAGGATGATCAAATCTTGTCACCGTGCCTATAGGGCAATGGGTGGTGCTGGGCGATTGTTGAGTCAAGCAGAAAAAGATCAAGCAAGAAAAATGCGGAGAAGCATGACTGCAAAGGTAAGCCTAAAGGCAGGGCAAGTATTGGTAGAGGATGACGTTGAGTTTATGCGTCCCGGAGATGGTATTTCACCGGATAATTATTTCTCTTTCATTGGAAGGGTGTTGAATCAAGATATTGCTGCAGGATCTATTTTGTCCCCTGAAAACTTTTTTGTGGATACAGAATAAGGTGCATAAAATATAGAGCGGAATGTTTATATGCCTATAGATAAATTATCTGAATTTGTGGATATTAGGTTCGCAAACAGAGATGATGTTGGCTTAATAATGGATCATTATCGTCGCCATTGGGATTCGGCCCATATTTTTGCTAATGATTTGGAATTCATCTTGTACGAGCATCTTGCTGACGGAAGATTTAATTTTGTTATAGCACTTAACAAAGGCTCAAATGATATTTTAGCAGCAATTGGATTTGCTGATTATGGCAGATATGGCGAATGTAGGCATGTAACGTCTACGATGCTTTCTGTATCGAATCAATGCCAGATTCCTTTTTTAGGGATTGAGATGATCAGGGCGTTAAAAAAACTGACAAAGTCAACTTCTTACTCGGGTGTAACAACTAATCCGGTTACTGTTGCCCCTTATGTGAAAAGATTTCTGAAGCATAAAGTTGATTTTTTTGATCATCTTTATATAGTTAATCCAAATTTTTTGGAATACAAAATTCTTTTGGGTAGTCCCTCTTATCAATTAGATTGTGAAAAAAAGTGTAGGGTAAGCCTGAAAGAGGTATTTAATTTTGATGAAATTTTTGGGTTGAAATGCTTGGGGGTTAAACAAAGAAGTATTCCATACAAAAGCCTGGCTTATATAAGCCGACGCTATTTTTCCCATCCAATTTTTAATTATCGTTTCTTTGTATGTCATCATCATTTAGATGCATCTGATGCGCTACTTATTGTGAGAGTGGAGTCAGCCCTGGGTAGAACTATATTGCGAGTTATTGATTTTATTGGACCGCTTGATATGCTAAATGAAATATCTTATTGCCTTAGAGATTTGATTGAGAGTGAGGGCCATGAATATTGCGATCTTTTTTGTAGTAATGCGCAGATTTTCTTAGGTAATGATCATTGCTTTCTAGATAGAAAGCTTTCAAATGTGGTTATCCCACATTACTTTCATCCCTTTTTTCCAGAAAATATTGATGTTTTGTATGAAACGGATGAATCAGCTAATGTCTATTTTAAGGGTGATGGAGATGGTGACAGGCCCACAAGAAGAATGCCCCTATAAAATCATTCGGGTAAAAAAATGAATCAATTAACTATCGTTATGTATCACTATGTCCGTCCAATAAGGGATTCTCTGTTTCCGGGAATCAAAGGGTTGGAGTTCCATAACTTTAAAAGACAGTTAGATTATTTATCAGCCCATTATACTTTTATAACTGCATCGGACGTAATGGCTGCTATTAAGTATGGTCGGCATTTACCATCAAATGCTTGTTGGCTTACTTTTGATGATGGGTATAAAGATCATTTATTGTATGTATTGCCAGAGCTATTAAAGCGTGGGATACAGGGTGCATTTTTCCCTCCGGTCGAACCAGTTGTAAATAGAGTGATGCTTGATGTTAATAGCCTCCACTTTATTTTGGCAAGCTGTGATAACTCGAGTACTCTCGTTACAGATTTAAACAAACTTTGCAATGAGTCTGGTGTTTCTCTTGACTCTATTGATGGCTATTGGAAAAAACATGCTCACCCAAGTAGGTATGATACCAAAGAGGTGATGTATATTAAAAGCATGCTGCAGCATGTTCTACCCAAGGCTGTAAGGAGTGAGATCACTTCTTACCTATTTGATCACTACGTGGGAAAAAATCAGAAGGAATTTGCTGACGAACTTTACCTATCGCCCCTTGATGTAAGGTCGCTAATAAATGCTGGTATGTATGTGGGTTCTCATGGCTATAGCCATTTTTGGATGAATCAAGAGGATGTTGATACTCAAAAGAGAGAAATTAGGCTGTCTCTTGATTTTTTGATGGCGATGGGAATGGATTGTTCTGAGTGGATAATGTGCTACCCATACGGAGCCTATAACCAAAATACAATAGAGCTACTGTCAAATATGGGTTGTGTGGCAGGATTGACTACAGAGGTTGCTATGGCGAATCTTTCGGTAATGCACCCTCTAAAGCTACCTAGATTTGATACAAATGATTTCCCACAGTAAATTTCTAATTTCAGTTTTAACTATAATCAATTCAATTGCTTTAGTGGGTGCCAGTGAATTTTTCTAGCGCTCTTTTTTGTCTAACAGATTTACAATTATTCTATCAACAAATTTTAGTTGGCATTTGTATTGAGTAAAATCCGTTAGAGGCTCTTAATTCAATTTGAATTATTAATAATCTGGGTAATATCATTATGGTCAGCCAGTTAAATTGGGAAAAAGCACTTTTATCTGAGTCATGTAGTCTGCAGGATGCAATTCAAAACTTAGATAACTCAGGGTTAAAAATTGTTTTAATTCTGGATGGGGACCGCAAATTACAAGGAACAATATCCGATGGTGACATCCGACGTGGATTATTGCAGGGCATGAAGCTTGATGAGTCAGTTTTGTCCGTTGTTAATCATAGTCCAGTTGTTGCCCCAATTGGGTTTAGTCGCGAGGCAGCTAAGCAATTAATGTTGGTCAATAAAATTCAGCAATTACCTATCTTGGATGAGGCTTGCCATGTAGTTGGTCTACATGTTTGGGATGAGGTGAGCGCCGCTCCTCAGCGGGAAAATCTGATGGTTATTATGGCGGGTGGCAAGGGTGTTCGCTTGCGCCCCCATACTGAAAATTGTCCAAAACCTCTTCTGCCTGTTGCAGGTAAGCCGATGTTGGAGCATATTTTAGAGCGCGCTAAGTTAGCTGGCTTTAAGCGCTTTGTAATTTCCGTTCATTATTTGGGACATATGATTGAAGACTATTTTGGTGATGGTAGTAAATGGAATGTCCAAATGAGTTACTTGCACGAAGATGTTCCTTTGGGTACGGCTGGAGCATTAGCACTTCTTAACCCCTATCCTCATCTCCCTTTTGTCGTGACAAATGGCGATGTATTAACTGATATAAATTACGGTGAATTGATCGATTTCCATATCCGTCAAAAATCATTGGCCACGATGGCTATTCGTATGCATGAATGGCAGCATCCTTATGGTGTAGTGCATACAAATGGAATTGACATAATTGGTTTTGAGGAGAAGCCTGTTGCACGTACTCATATAAATGCTGGTGTTTATGCATTGGATCCTCAAGCGCTTACATTTTTGCCGAGGACGCATTGTGATATGCCCACCCTTTTTGAGCGATTGCAGTCGCAAAAAAAGCGCACTGTTGCATACCCTATGCATGAGCCATGGTTAGATGTTGGTCGCGCAGATGATTATGCGCAAGCGAATCTAAATGAAGCGATTTAATTGCATATGATTAATAATAAACGTGTTTTAGCTGTTATTACTGCTCGTGCAGGATCAAAAGGATTGGTTGGTAAAAACATCCGACAATTTTGCGGGAAGCCTTTAATTGGATGGACTATTAATCAGGCGCTGGAATCTAAATATATTGATAAAGTATTGGTAACCACCGATGGTGAGGAAATTGCACGAATTGCACGTCAATTTGGTGCAGAAGTACCATTTTTGAGGCCTAGTGACTTAGCATCTGATAACGCCCCTACGATAGATGTTTTGCTCCACGCAATTAATTTCTTGGAATTTTCTCAAGATAGCTACGATATGCTGGTGCTTCTTGAGCCAACCTCTCCTTTACGGGAATGTTCCGATATTGATGGAGCTATCGAGCTTTGCGAAAGTCAGGATTATGGCATCAGTGTTGTGAGTGTTGTGAGTGTGGAGAGCGCTCATCCATCCTTTTTATTTCAAACTGATGGTGATTTTCTGAGGCCGATATCAGAGAGGCAGCCAACTAGTTTGCGTCGACAAGATCTAGCTGAAAAGTTTTATTGTATTGAGGGATGTGTATATGTAAGCCCTATCAATACACTTAAGAGAGAAAAAAGTTTTTATCATAAAAAAACAATGCCTTGGATAGTAGATAAATATAAGGCAATAGAGATTGACGAGCTATCAGATTTTATAATGGCTGAAGCTCTTATGAATTCAAGAATTCAAGGAGAATTATGATGGGTGATTTTCAGAAACGCCTTTTGCAAGCAATTCCAGGTGGGGCGCATACTTATTCTCGAGGTTATGATCAGTACCCAGAAAATGCGCCTGAAATTTTAAGTGGCGGCAGGGGTGCTTATGTTTTCGATGCCGAAAGAAAATCATATTTAGATTATGGAATGGCTCTAAGGGCCGTAAATATTGGTTATGCTGAAAATGAAATTGATGAAGCTGCTATAAACCAAATTCGGCTTGGAAATAACTTAACGCGCCCATCTTTAGTCGAGCTTCAAGCTGCAGAGTTGTTGGTTGATTTGATTGATTCTGTAGATATGGTTAAGTTTACAAAAAATGGCTCATCATCTGTGTCTGCAGCGGTAAAGCTAGCAAGGTCATATACTGGTCGCGAATTAATCGCCTGTTGTGCCGATCAGCCATTTTTTTCATATGATGATTGGTTTATAAGTTCGACTCCTATTAAGTCTGGGATTCCAGCGAATACGGAGCATTTGATTAAACTCTTTCGTTATAACGATATTTCTTCTCTCAAAAAACTGATAGATCAATATCCTGGGAAATTTGCATGTTTGGTGATGGAGGCAGAAACAAATGTAGCGCCACTAGATGGTTTTTTACATGAGGTGCAAAAAATTTGCCGCGAAAATGGAATAGTCTTTATTTTAGATGAAATGATCACTGGTTTCCGTTGGCATCTAAAGGGTGCGCAATATTTATATGGATTGGAACCAGATCTATCCACTTTTGGAAAGGCAATGGCCAATGGATACTCAGTATCATGTGTAGCCGGGCGAAGAGAGATTATGGAGCTTGGATCAATTGAATTTGAAGGGCGTGAAAGATTATTTTTGCTATCTAGTACGCATGGCGCAGAAATGGCAGGGTTAGGAGCTTTTATTGCAACCATTCAAATGATGCAAAGAGAGATGGTGGTGGCCCATCTGTGGGAGTATGGTGAATCATTAAAGACTTTGATTTTAAAAAAAGCACTTGAGCATGGTGTTTCTGGTAGCCTCAAAATTGGTGGGGTAGCTTGCTCTCCATTTTATTCTACGCTTGATGAAAGTGGAAATAACTCATTACCTCTACGGACTTTATTCTCACAAGAAATGATTAAGGGTGGAGTATTAATGCCTTGGATTGCGCTTTGTATGCGCCATGGCGAAAAAGAGTTATTGAAAACATCTGAGGCGCTTGATCAGGCCCTTCCAGTATATAGAAAGGCTCTTGAAGGTCGAGTAGAAGATTACTTAAATGGACCCGTTATCAAGCCTGTATTTAGAAAATATAACTGACAAAAATATATCCATTCATTGCTACGAAGCTGGATGTTGAATTGGTTCTTTGTTTAGCTTGTCATTCACCTGATTAATTGACAATTCTATTGATTAAAACGTTGTATTCAATGTGGAAAAGGTAAGAAAATGATCGCTCTTCAACACCTTGTTGATCTTCGTGGTAGACGCGCTCTAATAACTGGAGCATTGGGAGGGCTTGGTCGTGTTTTTGCATGCACATTGGCTGAAATGGGCGCTGATATTATATTGGTTGATCGACCCGATCGAGATTTCTCTGATTTAGTTTCAGAGTTATCAAATTGGCCTGTCCAGGTCATTCCGATGCATTGCAATATTGAACGTGAGGATGACCGTCGCAGACTTATGGGGGAACTTAATTGCTCGGATAGTCAGTTATCGATATTGATAAATAATGCTGCTTTTGTGGGCACATCGAGTCTTACGGGCTGGTCAGTGCCTTTTGAGCAACAAAGTCTTGAGGCTTGGCGTCGTGCTATGGAGGTAAATTTAACAGCTGTTTTTGATTTTTGTCAGGGTCTTACACCCCTGTTGAGGAGGTCGCCGGGAGCTAACATAGTTAACATTTCATCTTTATATGGATTTCTTGGGCCGGATTGGAGTCTCTACAAAGGCACAAATATGAGTAATCCTGCTGCATACGCTGCTGCAAAAGGCGGATTAATACAATTGACTAAATGGCTGTCGACTACTTTGGCTCCAGAGATTCGCGTGAATTCTATTTCCCCGGGTGGAATTTGGCGCAATCAACCCGAAATTTTTGTTGAACGCTATGAGGCTCGCACACCTCTTGGTCGTATGGCTAGAGAAAATGATTTTATTGGATCTATCGCATTCCTTTGCAGCGATCTTAGTAATTATATTACCGGTCAAAATATCATTGTTGATGGTGGCTGGAGCTCATGGTAGTCAACGTGACTTGATAAAAAATTTTTAATGTACGGAATAGTTCCATAAACCAAGATGCCTAGTTTGTTGACATTATGCTAAAACTTGTATTTAAAAAAGGTGTTTTTTGAGTAGAGGATTAATTTTATGTGGTTCTAGCGATCAAAAATTTTCAGATTTTGAATTTATAGCCACGACTAATATCTGCCTTAAGTTAAATTTAGAAAAGCAGGGAATTGCTGCCGAAGATTTATGGGGAATAAACATTCAAACAGATGCTATTGCAGCTCTGAATAGAATTGATGAAGGCTTGCATTTAGAGGCAGAGTCTCGTTCTGAAATGAGATGGGCACCCTTGGCTTTGGTGAGAGTGGTTCGCCGTTACTTGCATTACTTGCAGTACAGGCTACGGCTTCAAACTTGGCTGAAAGATAAAAGATTTTCTGAGTTGGTTTTATCTTCTGGGGAAGATATGGATCTTGTTGCAGCTGTAACTGACGTTGCTAAGGAGTATGGTCTAAAACTTTCGATCCTGAATGGGGAGTTTGACATTTATTCCGGGTTAGATCCTTTTATGTATAACGAGGTTTTGCCGGAATCAACAAGTATCGATAATCCACTCCTAACATACATTATTGCAAAAGCTTCAAGGTATATCGGAATATGCACAATGTATGAACCTTATACAAATCTTCCGGCCTATCGAAGTGGTGTGACGACATTTAAATGGTGGAAGACTATTGCCTTAGTTTCTTCACTCAAAAATAAAGCCTCCATTTTATTAGCAGGAAAAAATGCTCAGAGGATAGTTGATCCATTGAGTTTAACGAGCAAGGCATATGAAGATAATATTTTTACCTTGAACAGGGATTATTGGAATAATTTTGATATGCATGAGTTGGCAGTCATAAATTCTGCACTTAGAGAATTTTTTAAAGAGCATAAGCCTTTAAATATTGATAAGCTTATGACAGCATTAGAACTTTTTTTTACCATCTCTCGCCTGAAAAGGTTGGTAATAATGGATAGCCAAATTGCGCATTGTCGTTTATTGGCATATTCAGCCAGAGCATCTAATGTTTTTGTTGATTATCTACCGCATGGAATTGTTGCAGAAGACCAAACAACAAGCACTAAATCAGCCTTTTCCCCGCATCGGGTGCTTGCTTGGAATGAGGCGGCGCGAAGAAGGTTTTCCTCGCGCGGCCTTTCTTCTATAGCAATTAGTCATCCTCGCAATATTATAGATACACTTGAAGTCAAAGATTTTAGCTTGCCAGCGCCCGATAAAATGAAGTGTTTGGTCCTATTTTCGTGCAATGACTCTATCTCTCTCGATGCGCTGGAGAGAGACTTTATTGATATTTACGAAGCACTTATGAAATTAGGTATTTCTGCGCACTGGAAGTTGCATAATGCTGGATTTGCTCTTCATCAGGCGAGGATTTCAGTAATTAATAAGGTAATGGAGGCATTAAACATCTCAATTTATCTGCTAGATCCAACTTTTGACACTCTTAAAATTGCCAAAAACTATGATTTGATTATTATTGGGCGTCTGACCAGTGCAATTTATGAGATGGCTCAACTTAGAATTCCATTCATAGTCTATAAGGGCGCTGTGGAGCGTATAGGTGCCCTTGATGGTGTTGATATCTCTAAAGCAGGATCTTCAAAGGAATTGGTTGAGGCAATCAAGTCTTTTGATGAAAAATCGTTTTTTGCTATGTGTGAGCGAATGAATAGTTCATTAATATGCAATATGGATCCATTAGCTGTAGAGTAAAATATCAATATACTTTTTAGTAAGGTATTTCAAATTATATTGACTTAAATATTATTTATTTAAGAGTACAAATAATAAAAATACGTTAAAGATAATTTTTTTCTGATGTAAGAATTTATGAGTGAAAGTTTGTATGGCTAATATTGTATGGATTACGGGTCTCTCTGGGGCTGGAAAAACAACTCTGGGAAAGCTTCTTGTGCGCGAATTAAGTAAACAGGGGGAGTCCGTCATATTAATGGATGGTGACGAGCTTCGCAGTGCTCTGGGGGAAACAACTAACTACAGCGCCTCAGCGCGACTGGATTTGGCAAAGAAATATTCCCGACTTGCTTTATTGGTTGCCTCTCAAGGGGTTACTGTTGTTGTGTGTACAGTCGCTTTAATACGGGAGATTCATTTATGGAATCGTGCTAATTTACCTGGATATTTTGAGGTTTTTTTAAAGGTTCCAATTGAGGAGTTGCGACGAAGAGATCCTAAGGGAATTTACCGGCGTTTTGATAATGGTGAATTATCAAATGTAGCTGGCCTTGACTTAAAGATAGATGAGCCTGCGCAACCAGATTTATATTTGGAGTACAAAGAGGGAATGTCTCCAGAAGTTGGGCTGGAGAGACTGCTAGAGGCCTTGGCGATGGATAGAATACGTTTTTCTGATTAAGCGAGCTATATTGTTGTTGGCTTAATAAATGTAAATTTAAAGGTAGTATCATTTTCGAAGAATTTAAACATAAATATCGGTAAGTATATTTAGATTAAAGCCCTCACAAATTTAATAAATAATAGCTAATTCTTTAGCTATATTAATAAGTAAAAATGGAATAATAAAATGAAAAAAGTCTATGTTGGCATGAGCGCTGATTTAGTTCACCCAGGACACCTAAATGTGCTTAATACTGCTGCTGAGCTTGGCGAGGTTACTGTAGGGTTGCTAACAGATTTTGCTATTGCAAGTTATAAGCGCCTTCCATATATGGATTTTGAGCAACGCAAACTTGTTATTCAAAACATCAAAGCTGTAACTCATGTGGTTCCGCAGGATAGCCTAGATTACGTCCCTAATTTACGAAAGTTAAAGCCTAATTATGTGGTGCATGGTGATGACTGGAGGGAGGGGGTTCAAAGAGAGACTCGTCAGCGCGTAATTGATGTTTTGTCTGAGTGGGGTGGTGAGTTGGTAGAAGTTCCATATTCCAAGGGTATTTCATCCACTCAATTGAATAAGTCAATCAAAGAAATTGGTACAACACCAGAGATCCGCTTAAAGTCCCTACGACGTATGCTGCTTGCTAAGCCAGTATTACGTTTCTTGGATATTCATAATGGCCTTAGTGGTCTGATTGCCGAGCATGCCTATGTAGATGATAGCGGTGGTCGACGAGAGTTTGATGGAATGTGGGGGAGCTCATTGACGGATTCAACCGCTAAAGGCAAGCCTGATATTGAGGTCGTTGATGTCTCTGCGCGTATGACCACCTTGAATGAAGTATTGGAAGTGACAACAAAGCCAATTATCTATGATGCAGATACAGGAGGTCAGGCAGAACATTTTCAATTTACTGTTAGAACGCTTGAGCGTCTTGGTGTGTCGGCTGTTATCATTGAAGATAAAACAGGATTAAAGAAGAACTCTCTGTTCGGCACAGATGTGCCGCAGACACAGGATACGATTGAAAATTTTTCACACAAAATAAAAGAAGGTAAAAAAGCTCAGGCAACACAAGATTTTATGATTATTGCTCGCATAGAGAGTCTCATTCTTGAAAAAGGCCAAGATGATGCAATAGAGCGAGCAAAAGCATATTTAGATGCCGGGGCTGATGGAATCATGATTCACAGTCGAAAAAAAGAGCCTGAGGAGATATATGAATTCTGTAAGCGTTACACTGCGCTACCTAATAAAAAGCCATTGGTTGCCGTACCATCTAGCTATAATCAGGTGACTGAAGAGGAGTTGGGGCAGCACGGAGTTAACATCATAATTTATGCAAACCAGCTACTTCGCAGTGCATATCCTGCAATGCTCGAAACTGCTCAATCAATTCTCGCACACCACCGATCAGCAGAGTGTGATTCACGTATGATGCCAATCAATGAAATTCTTTCCTTGATTCCTGGTACTAAATAGTTAAAATTGCACAGGAAGGATTTTGCAATGAATCCCAAAATTTTTGTTGATAGTCTTGAGCTTGAGGGTTTAGATTTTTACACTGGCGTGCCTGATTCTCTTTTAAAAAATTTTTGCGCATACGTTGATGATAATTGCGACCAAAGACACCATATCATCGCAGCAAATGAAGGTAATGCCATCGGAATCGCGGCGGGATACTATATGGCCGTTGGCAGATATGCTGCAGTCTACCTTCAGAATTCGGGCTTAGGTAATGCCATTAATCCCCTGGTATCAATAGCTGATAAGGAGGTTTACTCAATTCCAATGTTATTAATTGTAGGTTGGCGTGGTGAGCCAGATATAAATGATGAGCCACAGCATGTCAAACAAGGGCGGATTACTATTGGTCAGTTGGAGCTTCTGGAGATTCCTTTCCGAGTAATTGATACGAATGTTGATGAAAAGGAATTGGCCGTCTGGGTAAAAAATAGTCTAATTGATACCAATGGTCCAGTAGCTTTGCTTGTTAAAAAGGATACATTTTCAAGTTACAAGGGCTTAAATTTAGCGGGATTTCAAACTGCCTTGACTCGGGAGCAGGCTTTATTTGAGATATTAAATTTAGCAAAAGATGTTGCAATTATCTCTACAACAGGCAAAACTTCAAGGGAGTTATTTGAGCTTCGTAAGCAAAGAGGTGAGTTGCAGCAAGACTTTCTTACTGTAGGGGGGATGGGCCATACCGCTTCAATTGCCCTGGGCGTCGCGCTTGGGTCTCCTCAAAAGAGGGTTGTGTGCCTTGATGGTGATGGTTCGGTCCTAATGCATATGGGCGCATTGCCCGTTATTGGAAGCCTTAAGCCTACAAATTTTTTACACATCATGCTAAATAACGGCGCCCATGAGTCAGTTGGTGGGCAACCCACAGTTGCTGATCGAGTGGATTTTAGGAGTATATCTTTGGCCAGCGGGTATACCACATACTCAAAGGTAACATCCATCGAAGACCTTGAAGAAGTTTGGCTTGGCATTTCTGAAAAGCCTGGGCCTCATTTTATCGAAATCGTGGTTGCAAATAAGTCGAGGGACAATCTTGGTCGGCCAGTGTCTTCGCCCCAGCAAAATAAAGATGCATTTATGGCGGGCCTTAGAGGTTGAGCGTTAAAAATGATATCGCTTGACCATAATTTCATTGACCCTTGGAAATTTTATAACCCAGTTGAATTATTCGTTGGTAGTGGCAGTCGTAGGATGTTTCTTGAAAAGTGGCATCAAAGGATATTAATAATTTCTACTAAGCGAGGTCGTTCGCAGTTTTCTAGCGATAAAGTTTTGAGAGAAATTTCTACCGATAGTATTTTATGGGTAGATTCTGTTGTAGAAAACCCTACTTTACAATATTTGCAACAAGAGGTTGATCAACTAAGAGGCGCTCAATACGATGCGGTTTTAGCATTTGGTGGCGGAAGCGCAATTGATGCTGCCAAGGTTATTAATTTGATGCTTAGCAATAAATGTCAGCAATATTCCATTAATGAGTTGCTAAAATCACCCTCGTTATATGACAAGGCAAAATTAAAGCCCCTTTATGCAATGCCTACAACCTCTGGGGCTGGGAGTGAGGTAACACCTTTTGCCACCATTTGGGATTCAGCGAAAAAAAAGAAATTTTCGTTATCTGGTAATTTGATGTTTCCGACGACCGCATTCATAGATTCGGATTTGACATTCGATATACCTCGAATGACTGCGATATCAACAGGATTAGACGTCCTTAGTCATGCTCTTGAATCTATATGGAATAAAAATGCAAATCCGATGACCTTTAGTTATGCTTCTCATGCGCTTAAATTATGTTTTCAGGCTTTGCCTGATATAGCAGTTAATAATTACGATGCTAAAACTAGAAAGCAAATGTCGGAGGCAAGTCTATTTGCTGGCTTGGCAATAAGTCACACTCGTACTGCTCTTTGTCACTCTATCTCCTATCCAATAACCTCGCATTTTGGGGTGCCTCATGGGTTTGCTTGTGCATTTACATTGGCGGCTGTAATGCGCAATAATTTAATGGCAGAGGATGGCCGTTTTGCTAGATTGGCAAGAGAGCTGTGTGGAGGCCCCGATCCTCTAAATTTATTGTACTTAGTGCAAAATATTTGTCGGTTACTTGAGGTGTCTAAGGAAGTAAAAAAATATATTCCAAATAAGGAATCATTATTGGCGTTGGAGGCTGAAATGTATGCTCCAGGTCGTTTTGAGAATAACCTCATGAAAGTTTCCGGATTAACTGCGATTTTATTGGAGTCTTGGCAGGACGCTTAGTGAATATTAATTTTTAGACTAGTTTGTAAGATAATAAATTAATCTAAAATTCCTTATTCAAAGCGGAATTTAAATAACTCAATAGAAGCCCAAATAGATAAAGTTATATGACAAGAAAAATAAAAATAACTTCAAAAAATTATCAGGCATGGATGGCTCGCCTTCAGAGTCTGCCAATCGTTGCTATTGTGACAACGGGGCGAACTGGCTCTGATTTTTTGCAGAGCTTAATTGATTCCCATCCGCAGATTGCAACATTCAATGGACATTTTTTAGTGTATTCGGAGTTTTTTTTGAGTGCAGTAACTTTTTCAGTGGATGAACCATCAATATCTGATGTGGCAGATGAGTTTATTGGAAAGTATATTTATAAGTTAGTCTCTCGTTATGATATTCAAGAGGCCAAGGATTGTCTTGGGTGTGATTCAAAGCAATCATTTGACTTAAATACATTTGAATTTAAAAATCATCTCATTGGTTTAATGGATGGCATACAAATAAATTCTAGAAACTTTCTTCTTGCGGTTTACGGTGCTTATCAACTTTGTTTAGGGCAGGACATTGAGGAGCTACTGGTAATTGTGCATCATCCCCATCTAGATCATGAGTTTCGATTGTTTTTAAAAGATTTTCCGTCTGCAAGAGTTGTATTTACTGCTAGGGATCCAAGGGCAAATTTTTTCTCACTTGTGGATAATTTTAAGAGCTATAGCCAAGCTAATGATAATCAAGCTCATATTTACACTTGTTTGAAAATGGTTCTTCAGGAATCTGAAATTGCGGATGAATTTAATTTGCAGTACACAACCACCCGCTTGGAAGATCTTCCTAGAGAAGATGTAATTCGAGAGCTGGCTTTGTGGTTAGGCGTGGAGTATAGGGAGTCAATGTTGCGAAGCACTTGGGCTGGGTTGGACTGGCACGGTGATAGAGTGTCCAAGAAAAAATTCTCTGCTGTAGGCTGGTCGCAAAATAGAACCCAAAATGGGTGGCGGCATGGCTTGGGATGGATCGAAAAATATGTTTTTAATTACATAATGAATGCGCGTTTGAGATCCTATGGTTATGAGGTTCAGTCAATAAATTTAGTTAGCACAATTTTTGTTGGCGTATTAATACTATTGCCTTTTAAGTGTGAGCGAAGATTTATGTCCCTGTCATATGTTTATTCGATATTAAAAAAAGGCGACCGCCAGGCCTGGGTCAATCTTTTTCTTACAATGCCCTACTTTATTCGAAGAATCAAAATATGCTATCGGTATTATTGGCACTCTATTACCTGTAAGCCTTATTCAAGAAATTGGCTGAGAGGGGCAAATAATCTGAGTTGAGAAATCTTAATTTTTGACGCCTATCATTTTTTTAATGGTTATGCTTTTTTAAAAATGTGGCTAATTGCATAACTAGTTTTGACAATTTGTGAAGGTTTGAATTTGCATGAAAATAAATTTGGGCGCTGGAAATGATATTCGATCTGGATATGTTAATCATGATATGGTCGGATTGGAGGGGATTGATGTAGTTCATGATCTCAATAGCTATCCTTGGCCATGGCAATCAAATTCTATAAGTGAGTTAGTTGTCAGAGATGTTTTGGAGCATCTTGATGAATTAATTCCTGCGCTTGAGGAAATCAATAGAATATTGATTCCTGGGGGGGTTGCGCACATAAAAGTTCCCTATTGGAACGGATGGTCTAGGCACGCAGATCCTACTCATAAGCGGGGATTCCATGAGCTCACATTCCATTTTTTTGATCCTAATTCACCATATTGTAGGAATCGCCATTACTATTCGAGCGCTCGGTTTTTGATAGAAGATGAAACTTTTGTTCTTGCCCCCCTGTCACCATATTTTTCAATGCCTGGTATCAGAGAGGTGCGCATCACCTCGTACTGGGGTAGGCGAATAGTCGGGCTAATAGGAAATAGTATCTCTAATATTATTCTGGATTTAGAGGTTTCCTTAAGAAAGCCTTTGATTTAATGAAAATTCTAATTTATTGGGAGCAAGAATCGTGGGGGGGGGTTGATTCTCATTTACTCTCATTGTTAACCTCTTGGCCAGCGCCTGATGATTATTTTTTAGTTATGGTCAATCAAGGAAATCCTGGTTATCTGCGAATTAAAAACGAGCTTTTGTCAATATCAAATGTTATGTCGATAGAAGTAAAATCATTTTCGATTAATGAGATAAATTATCGCCTGCGTCAGATTCCGTACATTGGCAAGTGGATTGCAAAATTTACAATTACTCTTAATCCCATAATTTTCCCACTCTCCGTTTTATCATTTTATAAACATCTCAAGCCATTTAAAAAATTTGATATCTTCATTGGGAATAACGGAGCCTATCCAGGTGCATGGGGTGCTTTAAGTGCTCTTGTGGCAAGCAAGTTTCTTGGTATTCCAGTGCGAGCCCTATTAGTGCATCATGCCGCTTCACAATTAAGTCAACTATGGACTGGATTTGAAGTAATTATTGACAGGATGATTGCTAAATCTACAAGCGTTATTATTTGTGTGTCTCATGCTACGAAGAAAACCTTACTAGATCGACGCCGTTTTAATGATGAATTAGTTCGCTTGCGAGTCATTCATAATGGCGTTCCGGAATCAAAAGATAAGGGTGATGACTATGAGGGCGTTAGAGATTTAGTAAATCTAGAGTCTGGTCAGTTCCTATTGGGAATTTTGGGTAGGGTAACACCATATAAGGGTCATGAAGACCTCCTTTTTGCATTGGCAAGGTTGCCCAATCATTATAGAATTCGTATAAAAGTTGTCATTATTGGTGGCGCTGAAGGTGATTATGCTGGCCGCCTAAAAAACCTGGCTAAAAATTTGGGAGTTGAGTCGCAAGTCTTTTTTGCTGGCTATATTCCTGGTGATTCGAGCGAGCTTGTTTCGAAGTTAGACTTGGTGCTAATGCTTACAAGAAGCTTTGAGGGCTTCGGGCTTACATTGGCCGAGGCGATTCGCAACGGAGTCCCAATATTGACTACACGGGTAGGAGCGGTTGAGGAGTTTGTGTCAAAAGAAATCGGAGAAATAATTAATCCAGGTTCTCCAAGTGAAATTTCAGATGCCCTGATAAGTTTTATAGATAATCGTTCGAGCTGGAAAGAGAGGGCTAATAGCGGCCGTTGTATGCATGCTTTCTCTTCTGAAGGCATGGCTAATGAGTATCATCAATTATTTAGCGAATTAATTATTGCAATTAAAGAGAGTGAAATAGAATGAAAACGGTAATACTTTGCGGAGGTCAAGGAACGCGGATTCGCGATGTAGCTGATAATATTCCAAAGCCACTAATTGGAATTGGGGGCTTGCCAATTATTTGGCACATAATGAAATATTATTCCCATTGGAAACACCAAGACTTTGTATTGTGTTTGGGGTACAAGGGTAATGCAATAAAAGATTTTTTTCTTAATTATGAGGCCCACACAAGAGATTTTACTCTTCAGCTTGGCCAAAAAAACTCAGCTGTTTACCATACAAATCACACTGAGGTGAATTGGCGGATTACTTTCGCTGACACGGGTCTTGAGTCTATGACGGGTGCTAGAGTCAGTAGGATTAAAAAATATATTGGTGGTGATGAAAATTTTCTCTTGACGTATGGAGATGGTGTTTGCGATGTTGACTTAAACCAGTTGGTTAATTTTCATCAATCTAGTGGAAAAATTTTGACCGTAACGGGTGTTCGCCCGCCAGGCCGTTTTGGTGAGCTTGTTGCTGATAAGTCTGGCCGTGTAGTGGAATTTAATGAGAAACCTCAGGCTACTGGAGGCCGTATTTCCGGTGGATATTTCGTTTGTAATCGAGCAATATTTGATTATCTTGATTCAGAAGATGCTTTAGTATTTGAGCAAGAGCCTATGAGTGCTTTGGTTGAGGATGGGCATCTAGGTATGTATGAGCATGATGGATTTTGGCAGTGTATGGATACTTATCGTGATTGGCAGTATTTGAATAATCTGATTGAGATTGGTAAGGCGCCATGGATGATTTGGTGAAATTATTACGAAATGCATTTAATGGAAGATCTGTTTTAATAACTGGCGATACTGGTTTTAAGGGTTCATGGCTTGCATTATGCTTGTTAGAATTGGGGGCGCATGTGCATGGTTATGCTTTGGCTCCAGAGCATTCTGAAGGGCACTTTCGCTTACTTCATTTGGATGATTCGATCAATCATTGCGATGGGGATATAAGAGACATAAGTACCATGCAGAATTTTTTTAATAAAACTCAGCCAGAAATTTTATTTCACTTAGCAGCTCAGCCCTTGGTTGGACAATCTTATGTTGATCCAAAGACAACTTTTGATACAAATATTGGTGGGTCTGTAAATGTACTTGAATGTATTCGCAACACCCCGAGTCTGCGGGCTGCCGTTTATATTACTTCCGATAAGTGTTACGTAAATAACGAGTGGGTTTGGGGTTATCGCGAGTCTGACAAGCTGGGAGGGCACGACCCATATAGCGCATCTAAGGCAGCTGCTGAATTGGTCTTATCGGCTTATGTTGACTCATTCTTTTACAAAAATTCTACTTTTGGAATCGCAAGTGTACGCGCTGGTAACGTAATTGGTGGTGGAGACTGGGCGGGCGGCAGGATAGTTCCTGACTGTATTAGAGCACTTCGCAATAAGCAACCAATCATCATTCGTAGCCCACAATCAACAAGGCCATGGCAGCATGTTCTAGAGCCGCTATCTGGCTATCTTAAGTTAGCTGCTATGTTGTTATCTGATCCAAGTAAATTTGGCGGCGCATGGAATTTTGGACCAAATGGTAAGGCTGTTCGAACGGTCTATGATGTTGCGAGTTCTTTGGTCGACAATTGGGGCAATGGTGAAATAGTGGTTGATGCCAATCCCAGCGTCTTTCACGAGGCTCGATTGCTCCATCTCAACTGCGATCGAGCTAATTTTGAGCTTGGTTGGGTTGCGCGCTGGGATTTTAATAGGACGATGGCGGAGACTGCCACGTGGTATCGTGAAGTTACTAATGGCGCTAATCCCCGTGAAGTGTCGTGTAGACAAATTAATCAATATTTTGGGTTTTAATTATGATTGAAGGTGTTGTAATTACTCCATTAAAACAGTTCGTTGATGAGCGCGGTAAAGTCATGCATATGTTGCGTTCAGATGCTGCCGAATTTAAGTCTTTTGGGGAAATTTATTTTTCTTCTGTTCATGCTGGTGCAATAAAGGGCTGGCATATTCACCATCGAATGACTTTGAATTATGCTGTTCCACACGGTTGTATTAAATTTGTGCTGTATGACGATCGACCTAATAGCAAGACAAGTGGCGAGATTCAGGAGATTTTTTTAGGCCCCGATAATTATTGCCTCGTTACCGTCCCCCCATTAATATGGAATGGATTTAAAGGTGTGGGTGATGGAACATCATTGGTCGCTAACTGCGCCAGTATTGCCCATGACCCTGATGAGATTGAACGAAAAGATCCTTTTGATGCATCAATTCCATATGACTGGGCAATAAAGCATCGATGAAGACCTCAGTTCTAGTTACAGGAGGATGTGGTTACGTTGGAGGGCGCGTGGCTGCAGTTTTAGCTGAGTCGGGCTATCAGGTCTATTGTGGAACACGCAAAGCAGATTTACCCCCCCCAGATTGGCTGCCATCAATGCGCATGGTGTACATCGATTGGCACTCGGATGAGATGTTGGTGGAGGCTTGCAGGGGTATGGATTCCATAATTCATCTTGCAGCGATGAATGAGATTGAGTCGGCAGAGGATCCGGTGGCAGCCTTAGCTATGAATGGAGTTTCCACCCTCCGCTTGCTCAATGCTTCTATAGCTGCTGGGGTAAGGCGCTTTCTTTATTTTTCCACGGCCCATGTATATGGCGCTCCACTTCAGGGTGAAGTTAACGAATTGACATTGCCAAGACCGACGCATCCTTATGCAATTTCTCATAAAGTTGCGGAAGATTTTATTTTAGCAGCCCATGATTTGAGGAAAATAGAAGGAGTAGTTATTAGGTTGTCAAATGGTTTTGGCGCCCCAGTCACACCAAATATAGATCGTTGGACATTATTGGTTAACGATCTATGCCGTCAAGCTGTAGAAAATGGAGAGCTACGTCTAAAAAGTTCAGGAGAACAGTTGCGTGATTTCATAACGCTAGGAAATGTTGCTAGAGCAGTAACACATCTTGTGAGGCTTGATAGACACTCTTTAGCTGATGGTTTATTTAATTTGGGTAGCGGAAAGGCCATTTCCATTTTGGAAATGGCTCAAAAAGTTGTAAGTCGATGGAAGGTTTTGTCGGGTAATGAAATTCAAATTATTCGCCCCTCATCAAATATATCGAAGCCTTTACCACTTGACTATCAATGTAATAAGCTTGGATCAACAGGATTTACGTTACTCTCAGGTGATGATGAGGAAATTGATGCTACGCTGAAGTTGTGTAAAAAGACATATGGATGCGACCTACAAGATGAGTAGTCCAGTCATATCTATTGTTATTCCAACTTATAACCATGCAAAATTTTTGCGAACTGCACTCGATTCAATTATTGTGCAAAGTATTCCTGATTGGGAAGTTATTGTAGTTAATAATGATTCTCAAGATGAGACAGTTTCCCTAGTCAATTCTTATAAAGATCCACGCATTAAATTAGTTAATTTTTCAAACAACGGGATTATCTCCGCTTCTAGAAATTACGGAATATCGATCACAAAAGCCCCTCTTGTTGCTTTTCTTGATTCTGATGACTTATGGTATCCAAATAAGCTTTCTTCTTGTATAAATAAACTTGCGCAAGGATATGATTTCGTTTGTCATGCTGAGGTTTGGGTTGGTCCTGGAGCTCGACGTCGGGAGGTTTTTTATGGACCAGTTCAGCGCGCAACCTACCGGTCATTATTGCTAGAGGGGAATTGCATTTCGACATCAGCGGTCGTAGTAAAGCGTGAGTGGATAGAAAATGTTGGAGGTTTTAGTATTCAGCCTGAATTTGTTACTGCTGAAGACTATGAGTTGTGGCTTAAGTTGGCAAAGGCTGGTGCTAGAATCGGATTTGTTGAAGAAATTTTAGGTCAATACCTTATACATGATGGAAATCAAAGCCGTATTGCATTACGCAATATGGATGCGGAGATGGAGGTTTTTCTAAGCCATAAAAATAGATTTCTAGAAAATATCAGCCGTCAAGCCATAAATAGACGTGTATCCTTAATTTATTACGGTGGCGCACGCGGACTTCAAAATAGTGGAAAACATTGGCAGGCATGGCCATTATTTTTTAAAGCTGTAGTGACTTATCCTTGGGTACTTAAGTTTTATGTCGCCATGTTTTTAAATCTGCTTAGACGAAGACCTTAGGCATTTCTAATATGATCAACATGCGACGATTTTTTGCCCGCTCGATATCTGAGATGTTCTCTGGGGTAGCACGTTTTTCGTCTCCTGTGGAAGGATTTCGTGTTTTGATGTACCACGCGATTGGTGCGCCTGCATTCGGCGATTCTCTCGGAATTTTTTCTGTAACTCCGGAAAACTTTCGATATCAGATGACTGAGTTAGCAAATTATAATCGTGCTGAATTAACTGCTTTTTCAGAACCCCTGATCTTAAATGGCGAGAATAAGATTGCAGTTACATTTGATGATGGATATCTTGATAACTTTGAAGTGGCTGGACCAATAATGGCCGAACTTAATATCCCCTTCACTGTTTTTGTTGTTTCAGAATTTGTTCGAAATCGTAAACCTGGTTTTCTTTGTAAATCCTCATTACGTGAATTGGCCAGTCTGCCTGGAGCGCAAATAGGGGCACATGGAGCTAATCACGTGCCTCTAACAAACTGCGATCACAAGATCTTAAAAAATGAGTTGCTATCAAGTAAGCAATTCTTGGAGGATGTCTTGGGTAAAGAGGTTTGTACGATCTCCTATCCTTACGGAGCGGTAGATATAAGGGTGCGAGATGCAGCATTGGCTGCAGGGTATAGGTTAGGCGCATCCAGCGTAGCGGGGATAAATAAGATTGGGCGAGATCCAATGATATTTTCAAGAACCGAAATTCTTTCTTATGACAATAAGAGAGTGTTCTATCAAAAATTAAAAGGTGATTGGGATTGGTACCGGTGGCGTACTGGAGATGTATGCGTGTAATTTTTTTAGCATAAGTGCATTGCCTGAAAGTTAAATAATTAAAGTAATTAATCGCGTATCTAGCTCGATTTACACTTCACGATGAAATTGTCTTCGATTTTATATATAAGACGATAGTGGTAAATTGATATTGAGAAAATTTTCTTTTGAATTCTGAGGGGATGACTATTAAATGTATTGATATTCATGGGTGAGTTTTAGTGTCGATAAATAGAATAAAATGTATAACCACATAAAAAACTCATTGTTAGGAATTATTTGTTTATATTTTGAGATTATTCTGTGCAATCAAATCAGTAATTAAAAAGGCGTAAAGTAATGAAAAAAGATACAACTGCATTGATTATGTGCGGTGGAAAAGGTGAGAGGCTAAGACCACTTACGGAATCTATTCCAAAACCTTTAGTCCTTATTAAAGGACGACCTATTCTGAGTTATCTTTTGGATCATTTAAAAAAATTTAAATTTGATTCAATTGTTATTGCAGTGGGGTTTCATGCAGAGAAAATTATTGAATTTGTTGAAAGAGAGTATCCGAATCTTAATATTAAAATTGTAGATTCTGGTGATGTAGACATCATTACGAGGATTAGGGACTCAGCTCTCCATATTAAGGGTGATTTTGTTCTGATGTATGGGGATACATTGGCAGATGTCAACCTTAATAAACTTCAGGACTATCACTTCTCTCACTCTTCAATGGCCACCATTACATTGTGGCCATTGAAGAGTCAGTTTGGACTTGCTGAGTTGGATGCGGAAAATAATGTAATCAAATTCCGTGAAAAGCCTACCCTTGATCAATGGATAAATATTGGTAACTTTTATTTTGAGCATGAGACTCTTCAGTGGATGGATGGTATAGCTAGTTTTGCAGAATTTCTGGAGCAAATGGGCTCTCAAAAAAAGTTAAAGGGCTATAAGCATCAGGGTGTTCACATTACTGTAAATACCTTAAGGGAGCTTGAGGACGCTGAGAAAAATATTCACGAATTTAAAATATAAGTAAATACTATGAAGAAAAGTATATCTAATTATTGGTTTGGAAAAAATGTATTAATTACTGGGGTAAATGGTTTTATTGGGGGAGGGCTTGCTAAGGCACTCTCTGATAGAGGGGCAAATGTCTTTGGGCTCATTAGAAATGTAAAGAAAAATACCTTTCTATATTATGAAAAGATAAATGAAAAAATTGTTCTCATTAATGGAGATTTAACAGATAAGGATTTAATTTCCAGAGTTATTTCTGAAGAGCAAATTCAGCACGTATTTCATCTGGCGGCACAAGTTGAGGTTGGAGTTGGACTAGAAAATCCCTATTTGACTTTTGAGACAAATATCAGGGGCACGTACTCATTATTGGAGGCGATTAGGCAATATCCACAAACAATTGAGTCTGTCATCGTAGCCTCAACAGATAAGTCTTATGGAAGTTATCCAAAAGATAAGATGCCCTATTTAGAAGACTACCCTCTTCTTCCTAAATATCCATACGATGTTTCAAAAGCCTGTGCGGATATGATTTCCCAATCCTATGCTACTGATATATATCGTTTGCCTATTGTGGTGACTCGTTTTTGTAATATTTATGGCCCCGGTCAACTCAATTTTTCTGCAGTATTCCCCGATTCTATTAGAGCCTGTTTGGGTTATGGATCATTTGTGCCGCGTGGTAACGGGCAGCAAATACGTGATTTCATATACATAGAAGATGTGGTCGAACTTTATTTGCGGATTGGGGAGGATTTAGCAAAAAATTCAGATGTCTTGAGAGGAAATATTTACAACGCCGGAACAAATACTCCTACATCTATCCGAGATGCATTAAAGATGGTCTATAGCCTCACAGGAAAGACTGCACAATTTCAAGAGATTCTTGAGATTATGAAGGGCAAAGAAACTATTGGCGAAATTGATTGTCAGTTTATGGGTTACGAAAAGGTCTATGAGCACTTTGGTTGGCAGCCAAAACATTCGCTTGAGGCTGGTATTGAAAAAACTATTAGATGGTTTGAGTGTTATTTAAAGCATCAGTATGAGTGATGAAATAACCGTCATTATTCCTTATCATAATGAAAGGGATACTATTGAGTACACTCTTGAGAGAGTTGGCATGCAGAGCTTGCCTGCCAAGACTGCATTATTTGTAAACTCATCCTCATCAGATTCATCCTCGACAGTTGTTGATAAGTGGATCGAAAGAAACCAAGAACGCTTTACAACGACATTTAAAAATATCTTTGAGGGCACCAATAACCCCGCTTCATCAAAAAATGTTGGAATTAAGATTGCCAATACCGATTGGATTGCTTTTATGGATTGTGGGCAAAATTTTGATGTGGATTGGCTTGATAATCAGATGAATTATGCCAAAACTCATCAGTTAGAAGTGGTTTCTGGCGTGGTCTATCTTATAGGGGAAAATTGGGTAGATCGATGTGCCGTGGCTCAAACTTATGGCTATAAACGTAATCGACCATGCCTCCCAACTACATTGGTGAAAAAATCTGTTTTTAAAAAAACTGGACTCTTACTGGAGGGGCGGCGTGCAGGTTATGATGCTGCATGGCCCATCAAGTTGAAAATGGTCGGCATACAAAGAGGTGTTAACGATGCAGTCAAAATTTTATATATCGGCACTAATTTTGCATCGACTTTATTAACCCTTTTCAAAAAATCAGTGTTATATGCAAAACCTACTGTAAGGATCGAGGGATACTTTACCCCATGGCTTTATCTAATTTTTCCTATGCTGGTTTTGCTAGCAATTCCATTAAGTCCAAGCTCATCTATGGCGCTTATAGCGAGCTACTTTGTTGCTAGGATGGTTATATTGCCGCTTTATAAATCGAAGGGGATTCAGTATTTCGCGGAGCATCCCATTGAATCCATCTTGGGATTAGGTTTGGTGGGTTTTGTAATCGATCTGGGAAAGATGGTGGGAATCCTGCAGGGGATAAAGTATTATTATTTCAGGGCCAAGAGCTAAAAGATGTAGGTGAGGCGGTAGCCATTTAGTATTTAATCTGACCGCATTTATTAAGAATGTTTATTTTTTCTTGGTCTGTGGAATAAGAAATCCTTATTCTATAAAGGCGCCAGTTTGATGGTCTAGATTGAGGCTTGCGAATATGATTTTTTGATTAAAGTAAATCATAAAAAAATTTAATTTCTTTTGGTTTGTATTAGTTAATATTAATTGATATTTTTTGAGACTCTATTTCTACTTTGTGAGGTGGCAGCAATTATTATTTATTGTCATAAACCCTGAGTTAAGTCGACATGCAATTACTTAAAGATACACATAACTGTTTTTCTGAAAATGGATCTATTCGGTATTATAGTTTGGCTCGCTATGCCTTGATTGATGCACTTCGTTTGGCTGGTGCGGTGGCTGGAAGCAGTATTCTTTTGCCCGAGTATATATGCCGAGATATTTTGGCCTCGCTACATCAAATTGGAGCCAAGCCAATTTGGTATGAGGTATCCGAGGACTTAAAACCACTTAATTCACAGGAAAAATGGCCAATTGCAGATATAGTTTTGGCAGTTAATTATTTTGGTTTTCCTCAAGATTTGCAACCATTTAAAGACTATTCAAGTAGGGTGGGTGCTGTGATTATTGAGGATAATGCCCATGGTTATTTAAGTCGAGATGAGAATGGCCAACTCCTTGGCTGTCGCACGAATTTTGGAATATTTAGTATGCGAAAAACATTACGCATCCCAGATGGGGCGGCCCTCTGGATTAAAGGTGGAGTGCATTTAAATAAACTCCCAGACCAAGCCCCTTTTACTGGAAATGGTTTTATCCCAGCCCAGAAAATAAAAGCAAGATTAAGAAGTATCCCATTTATTGGAAATTTTCTATTTGGCGTATCTATAGCCTTAATTAGATGGATTCGGAAACAGCGATCGGGAGCTAGTGTCCCGCTTAGAGATCCGGAGTCGGAGAAAACTTTACCTGTGAGCCCTGAACCTTGGAAGCATTTATTGTCTAATATCACCAACTTCTCTGCGGCCACAGAGATTGAGCGAAGAAGAACGGCTTACATAAGATGCGTTGAAGAGGCAGATCGTGTTAGTGCGGTATCAGTTTTTAAATCTCTTCCAGTCAATTCCTCGCCCTATGGCTTTGCTTTTAGGGGGGATGATACAGCCATAAATGAAATGAAAAAATTTACAAATGAGCAGCAATATGAAATGGTGAAATGGCCAGATTTACCAGACGAGATTGTTAAGGGCGCACCACCATATCATCTAAATATTTTCTTAATAAATTTTATGAATTAGATATAATTGATTTAGCCCTATTTATTAAACTATTTTAACAATCTATTTGAAATTACTATTTAAGACTTATCTAAGTTTCATCATATCCTTCAGTTGACAAGAGGACTGGGACAAGTTTTTATTTTAAATTTAAGTAAAGCTATTAATTCTCGTTATAATTTTATCTGGCGTTTCCTGGGGCAGATTTCCCGGTAAAGTAAATAATTAATTAAGATATTGGCTAATTTGATTGATGAGCTTGTCACTATATCATTAAGAAATTTATTCTTTAAGATGCTCTCAAATAAAGAATCTGTTTAAAGTTTAGCTTTATAAATACTTTACCAAGTTCTTAATTGAGTATTGATTTATGGAGTTTAGCGCTTATTACTTGTTTATTCACTTAAGCTAGCGCTTTATCCATCATTTTGGACATATTAAGATTTATATATCATGTTAGTTTGGAAAAAATTTGACGGCTCCGCATTAGAATGGGATTCATTGCTACTTAATTCACTGGACTACACAATTTTCCAGACTCATTCTTGGGGTGAATTCAAGCAAGAAAAGGGCTGGCTACCGCTACGCCTTGTAGGTAAGCACCCATCTATTGGTGTCGTAGCTATGGTGCAAGTTTTAATAAAGGCGATGCCTTTTGGATTTGGAATAGGGTGGGCTGCTGGAGGTCCTGTAATACATTTCAATCAAGGCATTAACCAATTATCTCCCGCGGATCTCTCTAATTTAATAACATATCTTCACGAACAATATCCTAGGGTATTGTTTAGATTCCATAGTCATTTTTCACGTAATTCTTCTGATTCATTCTTGTTTAACCAAGTATTTAAACGGCCGTATTTAAAAATTAACAGCGGTTTTACGCTTGGAATGAACATTGGAATGGATGGTAATGAATTTCCTGCTGGCTTGACATCAAAGCATCGCTATTACTTTAAAAAGGCAAAAAGTATCAGCTTGACTTGGAGTCATCTTTCAGGGGATTTGCAAATTGAAGAATTGGCTGGAATCCATAAAAGTATGGTCTCAATAAAAAAATTAAGAGAATTACCAGTAAGTAAAAATGATTTAATTTTATTGCGCGATAAGCTTGGGTCAGAAAGAGTTAGCGTAGTTATTGGTTACTTAAATAGTATTCCGATTGTAGGTTGCATGACATACGATTTTGGTGATAAATCAATCTATATGATTGCGGGTGCAACGGATCGGGGGCGTGAAGTTAATGCATCGTATGCTATGGTTGGGGAGCTGATACAGGTTCTTAGGCATAAAGGGGTCAAGGAGTTTGACTTTGGGGGGGTGGATCCTTGCAATTTAGAAGCAAAAGGGGTAAATCATTTCAAACGAGGTTTCGGTGGGTTAATTATTGAACAACTTGGGGAGTGGGAAAGTGCATCATCACAAACACTTAGACTTTTTCTTAATGCTGTCTTATGGATCAAAGCAAAGCTAGTATGACAAAACAAGCACCAATTAATCATAGTCAAAAAGAGGTTAATCCATGGTTTACCCCAGAAGAGCTCGATAAGGAAAGACTCAAATACGAAAAAATGGATCCAGATCTAATTGCAACTGATAATGATTTTAGTAGCTATGCAAAGGTAAGTCGAGGTAATGGAATAAGGAATTCTTCTATAGAAAAACATAATCTCATTAATTGTGATGCAAGAGCTAGACTTTACTTCGAATTGCTAGGTAGAAAACAGTTCTCAAATATTGCCGATGTAGGCTGCGGTATAGGCTTAACAAGTATTGCATTAAGTAAAATTTTTAATGCAGACAAAGTTACCGGATTTGATATATCGCAAGATGCTATAAATTACGCAAAGCGAAACTCTAGCAGAAGAAATGAATATGTAATGAAAAAAATAGAGCCATGTATGCCCTTGGGCGGATCTTACGATTTGGTGGTGGCCCAAGAATTTTATCCATTCACACGCACAATGGATATTAAGGTTCATATGGGATACATAGATAGTTTAATGTTGTCTTTGGCACGCCCCGAGGGCGTTATATTGATCGGCTTATCTAATGGCTCGGACAAATCCATTTTGGATAATCTCCAGGAGATTGCATCTAATCTAGAGAGAAGAGGCGCGAAGTTAAGCTTACATTACTTACCATATGAAAAACTCTTCAGCATCACAAAAAGTTATTCATTCTCAAAGTTACTTACTAGAATTGTTAATGTTTTCCTCAATAAAAAACAATTCGTAGTGCTAAAAATAAAGATATGACTATAGCTGGTAGTTTGGCAGATTATGAGATTTCTTGGAGAAATCTAAACAAGATATTGGTATTTATAGTTTTTATAGTAAATATCATATGTTATTGTATTTTTCCAGCTACTGATTTATATAATTATTCAACACTAGTTATTAATTCATTTTTCTGCATAATACTATTTATATCGTTCTCAGTTAATAATTTTATTATATTAATTTTTGGATCGGTGGCTTCAGTAATATCGTATATTTTTATTTTCCCAAGAGTAATTATTAATTTAGTTTTACCGGATTTAATACCATTCCCATGGTATATAATAATTGGAGTAATAAATTTTAATAAGGGGTATCTTTACTTAGTTAATTCAGTATTAGTAATGCTTCTTGGAATTTGGGTGGTAAGTCTATTAATAAAGAAATTTAGTAAATTCGAGTTAGCTTTAACTAAAGACCTACAAAAAAATAAAGCACGCTACGATGTTTTTATAACCACCTGCATATTTTTTCTTGTAGTTATAATTATTAATTTGGTATTTAAGTTTACTATATTCAATTTTGATGGAGAAGTTAAAAATAATAAAATATTAGGGATATTGTCTTTTTTATTCTCTGCAAGCCTAGCTGCAAATTGCGCCATTTTTAATCTTAAAAAAGAATCTCAGTCGACTAGATATTCCTATTTTCTTATTATACTAATTGCAATCTTGTATATTTTATTAAGTATTTTGTTGGGTTCAAGGTCTGGCCCAATAACGTTACTTTATATGATTATTGGCACTAAATTGTTGTGTGATGGAGATTTTAAGCTATCAATAAAAAAATATCTATTGTTCCTTATTGGTTTTATTTTTATCAGCATAATCTCATTTAAAATCGGGACAGATTTAAGAAATGACATAATGAGTGATAATCCAATTTACGCGCAAGCTCAAAAAATTGAAGCCTTTCAAAAAGCTGAACTAATTAAAAAAGCTGAAGAAGCTAATAAAAAAATATTAAAAGATAATCGCAATAAAAACTTTAATATTAAGCTTGATGAGGGGGCTGAAAAATTATTGATACGTTTATTTCATCCATTTGACTTATCGATTTTAGGTGTTGTATTAGATCGTGATAATGAGTACCAAAAAAAATATATGAATATGCAGTACATGTTTAAAAGTGCGATTAACAATGTAGTGCCGGGTACTATTTTTGTAGACGCTAATTTAAACACTGCTCTAATATGGCCTTTTTTATTTAAGATTCGCGATAAAGAAATTTTAAATGATCTTAATTACTATGAAACATTTGCTTGGGGATTTTGGTCAGTTTTTAATGTGATGTATGGCCCGTATTTAGGTTTATTTGTAATATTTATAGTAGGAACATTATGGGGATTAATGTTTTATAAAATTTTAGCAATAAAAGATAAAGAAATATTAGCCTCATATTTTTTATTTATTTCATTTCCATTTATTTTCCTGGCTGGAATTGATGATTATATATCCTGGTCAGTCCAGATTTTTACGTCTCTCATTTTATATTTATTAATAAGTAGATATATTAATTTTTTTATTAAAAAAATTAATATATAATTTTGACTTGCTTTTTATAATTTGAATATTTTAAATATTATTAGGTGTAAACAGATAGAGTTTGAGGTGCGAATGGCAACTATACTGATGATAAACACCGTGCCAAAAGATTTTTTACATCATATGGAGCCACATATTAAGGCACTTAAATTAGCTGGCAATAGAGTGGTATTGGCTTCCGCTGGAAGTCCGGATTGCCTAATAAATTTAATTGATATCAAGACGGATTATTTTGACTGTGGGATTGTTAGAGAGCCTAGTTTAATTTCTGACGTAGTTACTCTATTCAATATTTATAAAGTAATTTTCTCCATAAAACCTAATGTGATACATACAATCTCACCAAAGGCTGGTCTTCTAGGGGCTATTGCAGGTTTCTTTTGTCTCGTTCCAATAAGAATTCACACGTTCACAGGCCAAGTATGGTCAAATAAAAGGGGGGTTGTAAGATTCCTTTTAAAATCTTTTGACGTTGCTATTTCTTTGTTGTGCACTCATTTGCTTGCGGATAGCCCATCTCAAAAAAATTTTCTTGTTGATAATGGTGTGATAAACACTAACAAAATTAGTGTTCTGGGTTATGGATCAATTTGCGGAATAGATCAAGAGCGCTTTAAAAGAGATAATGAAGTCCGAAAGAATATGCGTGAAAAATTTACCATAGGTGAATCGGATGTGGTCTTTTTATTCATGGGAAGGCTAAATAGAGATAAGGGTGTCTATGATCTCATCGAGGCATTTCAGAGGTTAAATAGCCATAGCAGCAAGGTTTGGCTTTTATTGGTTGGTACGTGCGAAGATGAGCAACTCACAGAAATTCTTTTAAATGGTAGCAATCGCATCATTTATCAAAAATACAGCTCTACACCCGAGAATTTTTATTGGATGTCAGATGTTTTATGCCTTCCTAGCTACAGAGAAGGATTCGGTAATGTAATTATTGAGGCAGCTGCCGCATCTTTGCCTTGTATGGCATCTAGGATTTATGGCATAACAGATGCAGTCAAGAATGGCTATTCTGGCTTGCTACATGAAGTAGGAAATTTGGAGGAAATAAAAGCATGCTTTGAATATTGGGTAGTAAATACTCAAAGTGTTACAGATATGGGAAATTATGCGCAACAGCGCGCGGTAGAAAATTTTAGTACTAAAAATCTTGTTAATGAATTTTTAAATATGTATAAAAAACTTGGCGCAAACATATAGTTCAAATGGATTGTTTATGAGAAAACCAATAGTACTATATTCCTATTTAGTAGATTTAATAGTAAGTTTATTTGCAGTATTAATGGCATGGATTCTTTGCTTTGAGTTTTTAGTGCCGATTGATTTTGGTTTTTATGCGCAATCTGCTATTTTGATTGCAACACTAATTTTTGGTATCGGATACCGCTTTGGACTATTGTATCCAGGCTCAGGAAGTTATATAGGAATGGACGCCCTATATAAATTTAATTTACTGGCAGGATGTTTTGCAGCTACTCATTTTTTAATTCTTCATCTTTTTTTTAAAATATCCACATTTAACTCGATACGAGGAGCTTTTATTGAAGGTGTAATTATTGGATTGGTTTTGATATTAGCAAGAGTTGTAGGAAAAAACTTAATCAGAAAAAAGCATGACTCTGCTTCTGACTTGCCGGCAATAGTAATTTATGGTGCTGGACAAGCTGGGGAGCAATTGTTGCGAGCATTAATTTACGATTCACATGTTGAGGTGAAGTGTTTTGTTGATGACTGCTCTAAACTCCATGGTAGACGTATTGGCGGAAAAAAAATTTATGCTCCGGAGAATATTCAGGAGTTGATTAATCATTACAAGCTAACTAATGTGATTGTGGCAATTCCATCATTATCTAAGGAGCGCGTCAAAAATATCTGTGACAAACTGTCTCACTTCCCATTAAAGATTTCAACATTGCCACATCTTTCACAAATGGTAATGGGTCTAGTAAATGTATCAGATATAAAAGAAATTAATTTGGAAAATCTTTTGGAGAGGGATGAGCTATCTAGTAATTCTCAAACATTGATTAATGAAATCGAAGGTTCTGTTGTGTTGGTAACTGGTGCAGGTGGCAGTATTGGTTCCGAATTGTGTCGACAATTAATGTGTCTCAGACCCAAAAGAATAATCCTTTTAGAGATATCTGAGTTTGCACTTTTCTCAATTTACTCTGAAATCAAAGAGATTGGTAATAGGCAAAACGGTACCGAAGTAATCTCTCTATTGTGTGATGTAACAGACCAGATATTAGTTAATAAAATATTTGATACTTGGAGGCCAGATATCGTGTTTCATGCTGCGGCCTATAAGCACGTTCCTATTGTTGAGGAGAACGTGTGCGTTGGTTTGAAAGTCAATATTTTAGGAACCTTGAGTGTCATTATTTCAGCAATTCGCAATCGAGTGAAAAAAGTGGTTCTTGTTAGTACAGATAAAGCGGTTAAGCCAACAAATATTATGGGGGCATCAAAACGGGTAGCGGAATTAATTGTTCAGGCTGCATCCGAAAACCCAAAACTATTTTTAGAATCGTTTAATTTGGAAAATCAATTTTTGAATAAGGATAACTCGAAAAGAATCAAAGATACTGAAATAAAAATTGCCGCAGGCCATCCTGTTTTTTCTATGGTGCGCTTTGGTAATGTTTTGGGTTCTAGTGGCTCGGTTGTGCCAATATTTTTGAGGCAAATTGCTAATGGAGGCCCTGTAAAGGTAACTCATCAAAACGTTGTTCGTTATTTTATGACAATACCGGAGGCGGCAAAACTCGTCATTCATGCAAATTCGATGGCTGTTGGTGGTGAGGTATTTATATTAGATATGGGAAATCCTGTAAAGATTTTAGATTTAGCAAGAAAATTAATTCATTTATCGGGTAAAAAAGTTTCTGGTGAGGATGGAAGTGGCGAGGCTGTAGAAATTGAATTTACTGGGCTTCGTCCAGGAGAAAAGCTATATGAAGAATTATTGCTAACTGACAATATTGAGTTAACAGATCATCCCCGCATATTTAGTGCACAAGAAAATTTCCTTTCATCCCAAGAATTACTTCCGTATATTCAGGATCTCCAAAAAAGTATCGCAATTTTTGATGTGCCAAAAATTTATGAGTGTCTAGAAGGATTGGTTGAGAGCTTTTCGGCAATAGACGAGCCTGTAGATATTTCTTGGCGCAAGCTAAATTCATCTTAAAATATCCACTCTTCCTAAGCATTTGCCGGCGAATATATACTTCCATGTATGGAATTACTGTCGCTGAATTGTAAGATGTTCAGAATTACAAACTTAATTTAACCTAAATTTTTTTAGATTAAATGGTAATATCTTATTGAAGGGATGATATGACAGAAATTAGCGTGATAGGGGGGAGTGGCTTTATTGGAACAAGATTATGTGAAATTATTAAGGCCAATGAAGTAGATTTTAAAATCTTAGATATTAAAAAAAGTCGCTCATTTCCTAGTCAATGTGAGATGGTAGATATCACTAATTTATCGGATCTTGTTCGACTTACCCCGCGGTGTTCAACAATTATTAATTTAGCTGCTGAGCATCGGGATAATAGTTCTAAGTGTCAATATGAAGAAGTTAATATTAAAGGTGCGCATAATATCTGTGCAGTCGCCACACAAAAAAATATTCAAAGAATAGTGTTTACAAGCTCTGTGGCCATATATGGATTTACAGAATTTGAGATATATGAGGATGGTGAACCTAATCCTTTCAATCATTATGGGCAATCAAAATGGAAGGCGGAGCAGATTTATAAAAATTGGCAAATGGAGGACCCTGATAATAGAAGTCTTGTAATCATTAGGCCAACTGTGGTTTTTGGGGAGCGCAATAGGGGAAATGTATTCAATCTATTTAGGCAAATAGTCTCAGGTAAGTTTTTGATGGTTGGTGATGGTGAAAATAAAAAGTCGATGGCTTATGTAGAGAATGTTGCTGCATTTATAAGTCATGTCTCAAATTTTAAGGCTGGCATTCATATCTATAATTATGTTGATAAGCCTGATTTCACAATGAATGAATTGGTTGGACATGTTAATGCTCTGCTGGGGTGTAACATGAGGTGCAAGTATAAGGTCCCTATTCAAGCTGGTATTTTGGTTGGTAAATTATTTGATTTACTTTCTTTTATTACAAAAAAAAACTTTCGTATAAGTGCGATTCGAGTTAAAAAATTTTGTTCAAACTCTGTTTATGGAACTTCTGTAGCGTCTACTGAATTTACTCCTCCCGTTTCTATTTATTCTGCAATTGAAAAAACTATTCGCTATGAGTTTTTGGGTGGGGATAGAGCTGAAGAAGAGGTTTTTTATTCAGAATAAGAACTTAATTTTTCGATTTTATCTGGCTACTTATGAATCCTGAGGATGTTTTTGGTAAAAGTTGGGAGCCTATTTTTATTTACTTTAGTTGTCAGTTAATTATTCCAAGACGTCTCTTCTTATAAATGATATAAATGAGTAAAAATACAAACTCTTCAAATCTTAATTATGTACCGCTTAAATTAGGTATACGCCCTGTTATTCTTTGCGGTGGATCTGGAACTCGTTTGTGGCCATTATCCCGCGAATCTTTCCCCAAGCAATTTGTACCACTTATTGAAGGTAAAAGTCTTTTAGATTTAACTTTTAACCGCGTAAAATCGTTAGGTTCTCCAGTATTTATTACTAATGAAGAGCATCGTTTCTTTGTGCGAGATTTATTAAACTGTGACTCTCAATCAAAAGAAAACGTGTTATCAATTTTTTTAGAGCCTGCAGGTCGAAACACTGCGGCAGCTATGGCAAGCTCTGCACTGATGCCAGGAATATCTCCATCTGACCTTTTACTTTTTTTACCAGCGGATCATTTTGTGCCAGATATTGCTGCATTTATATCAACTGTTGAGGCAGGTGTCGAAGCAGCAAATACAGGATTTATTGTGACATTTGGAGTCCGGCCAATCTATCCTAGCACTGCTTATGGATATATTCGGAAGGGTAATTCTCTTGGTTTGGTGTCTAGTGGTAGCGATGCATATACTGTAGAGCGATTTGTTGAAAAGCCTCCTTTCGCTATAGCCCAAGAAATGCTGCTGTCAGGTAAGTATTTGTGGAATTCAGGCATCTTTCTATGTCAAGCTGCTGTGCTGATTGATGCTTTATCAAAGCATGCCCCAGATATTTTGAAGTCATGTCAAGAAGCCATGAAGGCTTCTGTAGCTGATGGTAATTTTATTCGCCCTGATAAAGAGTCTTTTTTGGCTTGTCGTTCAGAGTCTATTGACTATGCAGTAATGGAGAATTTTGAAAAAGTAGCTGTTGTTCCATTTAAGGGGGATTGGAGTGATGTGGGTAGTTGGAATGCACTTGCGGCATTGACGTCTGCAGATCAGTCCGGAAATCGTATCAGTGGTCAAGGTGTGATTTCTCATGCCCGCAATACTTATATCAATGCGCCTCATCGACCGGTGGTTGCTTTGGGTACATCTGATCTTGTGATTGTTGATACACCTGATGCTGTTTTAGTGGCTTCCTCAGAGATGGTTGAGCAAGTAAAAGATGTTGTAGCAAAACTTAAAAAAGACGGTGCATCACAAGCTGTGATGCACCGTCGTGTTGTAAGGCCCTGGGGATGGTACGACTCTATAGATATGGGTGAGTGTTTTCAGGTAAAGCGCATAGCCGTTAAGCCTGGTGCTAGCTTAAGCTTGCAAATGCATCATCATCGTGCTGAGCATTGGATTGTGGTAAAGGGTACTGCTAAAGTGACTAATGGTGAAAATGTGTTTCTATTGGAAGAGAATCAATCAACCTATATACCCATTGGCGTGAAGCATCGCTTAGAAAACCCTGAAAAAACAGATTTAGAGATGATTGAAGTTCAATCGGGTCGCTATTTAGATGAAGACGATATTGTTCGTTTTGAAGATACCTATGGCCGTATTTGAAATTAATTTTTTACGAATCTTAAGTAAAAGACTGATTTATTTACTAGAAAATAGTTAAAGTATCAGTAACTGTTTTAAATTTAGATTTAATCTATGAAACTATGATTTTAGTCACGGGCGGTGCAGGTTTTATTGGCGGTAATTTTGTTTTGGATTGGTTGGCCAATCCAGTTGCTGAAGGTATTGTTAACTTAGACAAGTTAACCTATGCTGGTAACTTAGCCACTCTTGAGTCATTTACTTCAGATACTCGCCACGTTTTCGTTCAAGGTGATATTGGCGACTATGAATTAGTTCTCTCTTTGTTGAAAAGGTATTCCATTCGGGCAGTTGTGAACTTTGCTGCTGAATCGCATGTGGATCGTTCAATTCATGGTCCTGAAGATTTTATTAAGACCAATGTGGTAGGTACTTTTAATCTGTTGGAAGCGGTTCGTGCTTATTGGTTAGAGTTGCCTCAATCAGAAAAGGCTTCATTTAGATTCTTACACATTTCTACTGATGAGGTTTACGGGTCTTTGTCTCCAGTTGATACAGCTTTCTCTGAAGCCAATGCTTATAAACCAAACAGTCCCTACTCTGCCTCTAAGGCAGCATCTGATCATTTGGTACGAGCTTGGCACCATACCTATGGTCTCCCGGTTCTAACAACTAATTGCTCTAATAATTATGGCCCTTATCATTTTCCAGAAAAGCTAATTCCTTTGGTGATTCTGAATGCTTTAGCTGGTAAGCCCTTGCCCATCTACGGTGATGGTCAACAAATCCGTGATTGGTTGTACGTCATAGATCATTGCTCTGCCATCCGTCGTGTACTTGAGGTTGGTAAGTTAGGTGAGACTTATAATATCGGTGGTTGTAATGAAAAATCAAACTTAGAGATAGTTAATACTATTTGCTCTATCTTGGATAGATTGCGTCCAAAGGCTGATGGTTCTTCTTATGCTTCGCAAATTACTTATGTGAAGGATCGTCCAGGGCATGATCGCCGTTATGCTATTGATGCTACTAAGATTGAACGTGAGTTAGGTTGGAAGCCTGCTGAAACCTTTGAAACAGGAATTCGTAAAACAGTGCAGTGGTATCTATGCAATCAAGAATGGGCCGATGGTGTTCTCAGTAGCTCGTATCGTGATTGGGTTAAAAAACAATACATCAATACAACTGATCAATCATGATTGATTGCTGTTTACTAGTTGCTGATGACTAATTACTAATCCTTATATGTCTTACTCACCTTTTGAACTTCTAGATCACAGCCGACCTATTTTAGTATTTGGACGAGATGGACAGGTGGGTAGAGCTTTACAAGTTTGTTTAAAGAATCTCAAGGTCCCTGCTGTTTTCTTGGGTCGTGCTGATTGTGATTTAACGAGTAAGCCTTCTATTGTTGAGGTACTAAATCGTTATCAACCTCAAGTGATTATCAATGCGGCTGCTTATACAGCCGTTGATAAGGCTGAGAATTTAGGTGAGCGTGAGATTGCTTTTGCTATCAATGCCAAAGCGCCTGCTGTGATAGCTCGTTATATTGCTAATGTAGCTCATGGTATTTTAGTTCATTACTCAACCGACTATGTGTTTGCGGACACTAAACAAGATGCTTACCTTGAAACTGATTCAGTTGGACCTATTAATAATTTAAATATCTATGGTCAGTGTAAGCTTGCAGGCGAGCAGGCGATTGAAGAGGTATTCAACTTAGCCCATAACTCAGGTCATACCAGTTATGCTGATAAGTTTGCCAGATATTTTATTTTGAGAACATCGTGGGTGTATGGTGATGGCGATAACTTTATCCGTACGATGTTGCGTTTGGCTGCTGAGCGGGAACAATTAAAAGTGGTGGCGGATCAAGTGGGTGCGCCAACATCAGCAGAATGGCTGGCTGAGATAGGTGTGCAAATGGCTGGGTCCAGAATTGAGTCAGGAATCTATCATGCGGTACCCGATGGTGAAACTTCGTGGCATGGTCTAGCTATCTTTGCGATAGAAACTGCGGCCAGTTCTGGTGAGGGTATTGAAGTAAAGTCCGAGAATATCTTGCCAATACCTGCGAGTAACTATCCTGTACATGCAAAAAGACCTTACAACTCTCGATTAAGTAATGCTAAATTAAAAAAAGCCCTCTCTGAGTTGGCCTTTACTGGCCAATATCCACATTGGCAAGAGCAAGTAGAAGCATATGTGAAAGAGTATGTGTCAAATTCTTTAAAAAGTTAGCTAATTTGAATTAACTATTAATATAAGAATTATTAAGAAATTTTGAGAAAGTGACTAACAGTGAGTAAACATTCATTGAATAATCGTAAGGGCATCCTCCTTGCTGGAGGATCAGGTACTCGTTTGTATCCAGTGACACAAGCCGTCTCCAAGCAACTCATGCCTGTTTACGACAAACCAATGGTGTATTACCCACTCACCACATTGATGTTGGCTGGTATCAAAGATATTTTGTTGATTTCTACACCACAAGACACGCCGCGTTTTACAGAGTTGTTGGGTGATGGTTCTCAATGGGGATTGAATATTCAGTATGCTGTGCAGCCTTCCCCTGATGGTTTGGCGCAAGCCTTCATAATTGGTAAAGAATTTGTTGGTAATAACCATTCAGCTTTAATATTAGGCGACAATATTTTTTATGGTCATGAATTGGTTAATCAATTGCGCTCTACTAATCATCGTACATCAGGTGCCACAGTATTTGCTTATCATGTGAATGATCCTGAGAGTTATGGCGTTGTTGAATTTGATGAATCTTTTAAGGCTTTATCAATTGAAGAAAAGCCTGTGAAACCAAAAAGTAACTACGCCGTCACAGGCTTATATTTCTATGATCAACAAGTATGTGACATTGCTAAATCCATCAAGCCTAGTGCTCGTGGCGAATTAGAAATTACAGCCGTGAATGAAGCATATTTAAACATGAATCAACTGCAGGTTGAGATTATGGGGCGTGGATTTGCGTGGTTGGATACAGGTACCCATGATTCTTTATTAGATGCTGCGGGATTCATTGCCACACTTCAAAAGCGTCAGGGCTTGATGGTGGCTTGCCCAGAGGAGATCGCTTATCGCCAAGGTTGGATTAGTGCTGAGCATGTGCTTAAATTGGCTGGGCCACTCAAGAAAAATGCATATGGCCAGTATTTAGAGAAGATCCTAGCCGACCACCTTTAAAATCAGATAATGTATTTACCCAAAAATCTAAAAGCTTGCCTGCGCAACATAATTAGTGTTGTTGCCACAATACCTTATGAATCTGTTGGCTAAAACCAGTATAGACTTTTTGATGAAACAAAATTTATCTTATTATGAAAATATTTCCATAAATATTTTTTATTAAAGGTATTTAATCGGCCCCCCTTGATAAAAATCCCACAAAAGAAAATCGAATACTTTGGATTTTTTTCCGGTAAGAATCATCTCGCTTATATTTTTTTGGCGATTCAATTATGGATCTATCGGGTAAAGCTCTATTAAGAAATCAAGGTTGGAAAGCTCACTTGTTTTTGTTTTATAAATCAATGTATAAATCTTTGATAAAGTCTTACGTATTCAATAAAAATTTCCACTTAGCTAAAATTGCCCTGTCAAAAGATAGAGTTGCTCGGATGGAGTTTTGATAGCTTTACATATAAGAATTTATTCAAAATAACTAATAGCTAAAACCTATCAATATGCCTATTACTGCTACCCCCACTACAATTTCTGATGTATTAGTGATTCAGCCGAAAGTTTTTGGTGATGATCGTGGTTGGTTTTTTGAGTCTTTTAATGAAAAAGACTTTTCTGCTGCAATAGGAGAAAAAGTTAGTTTTGTTCAAGATAATCATTCATCTTCTAAGAAAGGTGTGTTGCGTGGGCTTCATTACCAAATAGAGCAAACTCAGGGCAAGTTGGTGCGAGTATGTCATGGCGCTGTGTTTGATGTGGCAGTTGATTTGAGAAGGGCGTCCTCAACATTTGGTCGATGGGTGGGGGTTGAGCTCTCGGCAGAGAATAAAAAGCAGCTGTGGATACCAGCAGGCTTTGCTCATGGATTTTTAGTACTTTCTGATACCGCTGAATTTTTATATAAGACAACTGATTACTGGCATGCGGGCAGTGAAAAGTGCATAGCTTGGAATAATCCAACTTTGAATATCCAATGGCCTGACATTGGTATACAACCAGTATTGAATTCTAAAGATGCTGCTGGTTTAGCTTGGGGTGATGCTCCAAAGTTTTAATTTCTTTATTTTTTGATCAGGTTAAAAGCTAGTTGTACTATTTCAGCTTATAACCACTTGAACTGGCCATTCGCTCGAATACCATGCATCGAAATGCCATATTTGGCAACTTCTTCGTCGCGCCAGGTTCTTTCTTGACGCTTGCGTCTAATTTTTGTCACCTTGCGATCTAACCAAGATTGGTTCAGAAGGCGATAGTTGTATCTGTAAGGTAGGTTTTGGTTTTCTTTTAGGCCACGATCAAGCTTCATGGCGGTTTGGGTGATTGAGCCATAGTGATGTAACCATGAGGCTCCTGTCATCGCCATTTTTAAGTTAGCTTTGTTGGCTTCATGGAAGAACATGGTGTCTTCATAGCCTAGTAGCTTAGGCACAGGTTGGAAATATCCAATATCCATCCACACTGATTCGTGAATGGCCAAACAAACAGCATGACGAGCACCGATACGGTGCTCGTTTTTCATTTTGGCTTGAGCTTCTTTTTCAAAAGATGCAAAATCATAATCAAGCTTGCCTTCGATTAGGGCTGGAGAAACAATCTTTAGGTTTTGACTTTCTGCAGCTCCAATAAGGTTTTCAATCCAGTTAGGTGAGACCAGGACATCGTTGTTCATCACAATGGTCCACTCAGACTGTAAATGCAAGACGCCTTGATTCCAGGCCACGCCACATCCCAAGTTTTGTGTATTGTAGATTACTCCCCCCAAAGGAAGAGTGCTGAGATAGTCACGGGTTTCATCTTTAGATCCGTTGTCCACAACCACCAAGCGATCCAAGGGAGTGCCATTAGTAATCATGCTTTCAACACACAGCTTAGTGTATTCAACTGAGTTATAGCAAGCAAAGGTGAGTGAGTATTTATTCTTGTTCATAACTCTTCCAAAGAGAGGTTGCCAGTAAACCTGCAAGTAAAAGTGCATAAAACGTATAGCTGATTTTAAGGCCTAGCATTTCTGTGCCAAAGCCACAAATGAAGATACCCATACAAAGGATGATCCCCATTGATTTACTCTGATGAGCTTTTGATTGGGCAAAGATGTACACCGGTAGGAAATAGGTGGCTAGTAAGGCGGTGATGCCTAATAGGCCAGTTTTCAAGATATGAGCCGCAATCTCATTGTGAGGGCCGCAGCATTGAATGGTATCTATTGATTCATAATCAGCAAATGATTGAATATAGGCGTCACCAAGAATCGGTAGTGACGTGTATTCGCCATAGCCAATCCATGGGTTTAATGAAAAGAAATAAGCCGTCATTTTCCACATGGTTAATCTATAGCCTGTGGATGATTCAGTTTCTGTTTCATTACTCCAGTTGATGGCTTCAGTGATAGCAGTATCAATCCGCAACTGGAAGGTGTTGACTGTCAAATATAGAGTGATGATTGCTACGATTGTTAATAGAAAGTATAAGGCAAGCTTCTTTAGAGTTAGCTGTTTTCTGTTAACGAAAAGCCAAATCATAATCAGCGCTATGGCAGCTACCCATCCAGCGCGAGATTGAGAGAGAATCGACATCGTTACCCCCAAACCAAATCCTGATAGCTTGAACAGCTTCATCCTAACTGAGTCAGTTTTTTCAATGCTGGCTAGACACATAAACCCCATGATAATTGAGAAATTACCCCAAAAAATAGGATCTAAATAATGGGTGGTGAGTCTGTCACCATAGCTATGTGTCCCGGATTTTGCATAGATTAAGATTACGAATAAAGCGAGAGGGAGAGTTAGAGATAGAATCTTCCCAAAATCAATTTTTAATTTGTAGATTGCAATCAGTATAGGTAGTGAAAAGATCAAGCGACTGGGGCCATCATAGGCATCTAATAAGAATCTTCCTCGAGCGGTTTGTCCAATAAAGATAGATAAAACAATTGCCAGTAAGGCAAAGACAATCAAAAGGCTGTATTTTTGATTGAAGAAGTCAGACACTGATTTTTTGTCATTTATTAGAATTAGTAACGCAAAAATCAAGCAGATCGCTGCTAGGATGCCAAAAACACCTTTCATGGTCATGTAACCAAATGGCAGTGCCAATAATGAAATAGTGAAAATGCTGTTTAATAAAGAGGCATTAGCCTGAGGGATCAGACCTAGGCGGTGTAAAAAGTGGAAGAAAGATGATTTCAAGTTAGTATTCTTTACAATCTTCATATTACTTATATTGTAATTAATTTATGAGCCGAATTTACGACTGTTTTTGTTATTTCAATGAAGACATGCTTTTAGAGCTTCGTTTAGAAACTCTTTGGAATCATGTTGACTATTTTGTGATTTCTGAGGCCTCTTATACCCACTCTGGGGTTGATCGCACCACAGAATTTGATTTAGAAAAATTTAAGAAATATGCTTCCAAGATTAGATACATTCGCTTAGATGAGCGTCCTCCCGGACCAAATGGGTTTTGGAAGAATGAAAACTTTATACGTAATAACATCTCTGAAGGTCTATATGATGCCGAACCTGATGATTTAATCCTGATTTCTGACTTGGATGAGATTCCAAAACCATCGGCCATTAAAGCCTACGATCGTAGATACAAGCGCGGCGATCTTTCCCAACGGTATTACAGCTATTTTCTGAATAA